>Ga0163150_10000389_pt1 | contig 82361 bp, 61 predicted proteins | sample OliLakLV19P2IB_FD_148628 | JGI IMG/M metagenome (GOLD analysis project Ga0163150, IMG submission 148628) | Freshwater microbial mat bacterial communities from Lake Vanda, McMurdo Dry Valleys, Antarctica - Oligotrophic Lake LV.19.P2.IB | ecosystem: Environmental > Aquatic > Freshwater > Lake >... | reverse complement strand
TTGGCGCATCGGAGCCATCCCTTGTAAATCCATCCGCCAAACTCATTGCACCATCCAAACCATAGCAATTTTTTGGGTAAGCATTTCCGATCAGAAAGCGAACCTTGGTTTTTGCAATCACTCAGTCGAGTGTTTTCCTTGTATTTCACGGCTAAAATCGATTGCGGATCACGAAAACCACCCACAGTTTCTGCGGAAGAGCCTTAAATACTGAATTCGATGATTTGAACTGAGTGATTCTGGAACCGGCGACGGCCTTGGACTATCATAGGAATCAATGCTCAGCGCATTCGTTGCTCATTAGAAAGACGTCGAGGAGACTTTTTATGCTTGCCAAAGTACAACCATCGTTTCGCATCTTCGTCGGACTTGGAACCCAAGTAATTGCGAGCTTGGTTGCTGTCTTCATCGCAAGTATCGGAGTCGATAGTCAAGCTGGAATTTTGCTCGATGGTAACACGGAGAGCCAATATATTGACTATGCGAATCAGCCTCAGTTTGCCGCATCGGGAACTTTGACAGGAGGGCCTGGTCCGGGTTCTGCAACGCTGATTGCGCCACATTGGGTTTTGTCGGCAGGACATGTTGGCAACGCGACGACATTTCAAATCGGCGGAACCGGAACTGCTTATGCCGTCTCGCTGGTTATTCCTCATCCGCAGTTCGTTTTAAACGGTAGCAATTTAGGCTACGGATTTGACATCGCACTCTATCGATTGAGCGCGCCAGTTGTTGGCGTCACGCCAGCCAATATCTATCGAGGTTCCAACGAAGATATCTTGGAAGGTTCGATCACTGGATTTGGTGTGAGCGGTTTCGGATCGAGTACGACAGCGGGATCGCCGCCATCGTTGGGTGCTGCAAAAAGGGCTGGCACGAACGATATCGATTTAATCCTCAGTTTTAGCAATGGGCCTAGTGGTCAAGTTGGCGCTCAAAACGCAGCACTGCTTTCCGATTTCGATGCACCCATCGGATTTGGAACGCCGGGCCAATACAACTCGCTCGCCACTTTTGGTTCTTCGCCGTTGCCATCGTCGCTCGAATACCATCTAGCGAATCAAGATAGCGGCGGTGGCACCTACGTTTTCGAAGGCGGACAATGGTTGCTTGCTGGGATCAACTCTGGAGTTGTCAGCCAACAAGGTATTTATGACGCATTCGGAATTCCCCTTTCAGGGAGCACCCAGAACTTTGGGTACGGTGCCGGCAGTTTATTTACGCGCGTCAGCAGCTATCAGACTTTTATCGACTCGAATGTCAATGCTGTTCCGGAACCTAGCAGTATCGCGATGCTCTCGATGGTTTCGGTGCTTGCAGCGTTCAAGCGAAATAGCCGCCGACCTATCGCCAACCCGAGTTAGGTTGATTCGCCATTCGTCCATTTTGATAAATGGGAAGATAGCGATAGTAGACTTCTAAGCAAAGGCATGCCATGGTCGTGTTGTAAATGCGACCGCCATAACCTGCCCATACGCATCGAGGATCCCATGAACCGGTCGTTGGCCCGCTTGTCACTTGTGTTCGAGTGATATGCGTCTTCATGGCTTCATTCCAAAGCCGCCATGTGTCATCTTGTTGATGGAACAACGCTAACGTTGCATAGTACCAATAGTAGTAATTCTCTTCGCTTTGTCCCGGCAAGTTTTGCAGCAAGTAACCATTCGCTTCTTGCTGTGCAGTGGTACTGAGCGGGTATTGAAGCAGCATTCTCAGCGCGAGTGCTTCAGCAGTCATCGCGGTGGTTGGGCTTTGGCCTGGAACGGGCCGGTAAACCGCCAGCCCGCCGGACCGGCCTGCGGAAACACTGTCGAGGAATCGCGTCATCTTAGAGTGTGTACCGGTCGGTAAGATAATTCCTGCCTGCTCGCAGCTTTTGAGCCCCATCGCTTGCCATCCAAATTGACTTAGATCGCCAGGGTCGCCGGTGATTTGAGATTGATATCTCCATCCTCCCGTTTGAGGATTCTGAGCTCGAAGGGTATACGCGGCAGCCCGCTCGACTGGATCCTTTAGCCTTGGATCGCCAGTCATGGCGTAGGCCTCGGCAAGTGCTAACGTTGCCATGCCGTGGCAGTACATTCGCGCAAAGCGAACGTCGCTGCTTGAACCAATCTGCTTTGGTCCGGCAAGGTCACCCGAGGGCATCTGGGCAGCGATCAAATAACCAAGTCCGTTTGCAACGGTTTGCGTGTAGGGGCCTCGATCGTGCGTATATCCAGCTCCGAGAAACGAAAGCAAGGCAAGAGCCGACATGCCGGTATCGGCTTTGGCACCGGTCCGGCGATCGCGATCTTGCATTCTTTGTTCACGGCCCCCCGCATTCCTTTCAGCATCCCACGCACCATCGGCTTCTTGAATCGACACGAGATAGCCAAGCGCAGCTTCCACGGCGGCTTCCGTTGAACCGTCGCCACCAAGCTGACCAGCAATGCTTGATCGCGATTCTGACAGTCGAAGTTGGTAGATCTCCGGCACCAATTGCTGGTCCAGCGCCCTGCGTTTCATCGGAACCTGAACCGCTACGCGACCAACCGATCGAATTTGGCTAGCTTCAGTCGTCGTGAATGTTGGAGCCGTATCGTGACGGATCGATTGAGATTCGACATCGGGAGGCAAGTCGCGTTCGTTGCCTTGTTGCGTCTCGAAGGGACTCGGCATCGACGAGATGTCGGCTTCAATGCCGGTTGGTTTAGTTACCAAACTTTCCGGCAACGACTCCGCTTCCGAAATTTGCGATGCTGTATCGACGATATCCGGTTGAATTGGATTCGATTCCTTAGCGAGTAATTCTTGTTGAGGGGGAAGTGGTAACGGTGGCTCGAGCTCAGGTTCGAGGGTCGTCGGTGCATTCAATGCAACTTCATCCATCTCAACAAACGACATATCGAGCATCTCGAACGATTGACTTGGGTATCCGGATCCGCTGCCCTCACCCATTCCTGGTCGCTGGATGCGTGTTCCGTAGGCGTACATCAAAAGCCAAACATGCGCGACAACCGCTAACGCGATGCATTTGGTAAGCGGTTTGTTCTCGCCCCATTTACTGCGAGAAGCGATAAAGAGCACGACGGCAATCAGTGCAGCCACGACTCCCAGAGAGATCGCGGCAATGCGCCCCGTCGAACTGACAACGGCGAACATCCAAGAGGAGCAGAGGGCAGATTGAAGAAGAAAAATCATAACCGTCCCACTATCGAGACAAATTTGACCGACTACTCAAATTGACGCGATGGACGCCCGACGCATGGATCGCCTGCATGACTTCGCTAAGTCGCTGTATCGGCAGCGAACCATCTGGACGAACTACGACATCGGTCTGCGGTTGCTTTCGAACAATACTGCTCAGCGTTCTCGTCACTTCAGATAAACTCATCCGGCGACTGTCCATTTCGATCGAGCCATCGAGATAGAGATTGACGATTTTTGACTCAGGCGGGTTTTGCATCGATGCGGCCGATGAGACGCGCGGCAAGTTGATCGCCATTTTGGTCTCGGATTCACTGAATCGAGTTCCGACCATGAAGAAGATCAAAAGCAAAAACACGACATCGATCATGCTCGTAAGATTGATCGTCGGTAGCTCGTCGGGATTGAGTTTGAGTGGCATGAGCAATAGGACAATCTATAGTTTTGAATCTACGTACTTCTCGATCGATACTATGCTGCTCGACGCGAACGACTTCGAGTGCGACTGGAATCATTTTCTTGCAGCCCTTCACTGCTGATCGCATCGATCACTTGTTGCGCGTAGCTGTCCATCTCGATCACCAATCGATCGGTTCGACCAAGGAAGAACATATATGCCAAATAGGCCGGGATCGCGACCAAGAGTCCGGCGGCTGTCGTCAGCAAGGCCTGGGAGATGCCGCCGGCAAGGACTTCAGGCCGACCGATCGCATCCGAGCCAGCGATCGAGTTAAAGGCTTCAATCATTCCAAGGACAGTTCCAAGAAGCCCCAAAAGCGGGCTAACATTGCTGATCGCACTGAAGAGCCGCATGTACTTTCGAAGTTGGTTTGTGACTCGCTCACCCGCGTCGAGCACCACCTGTTCGACTTCGACGGCCGGTCGACCATATCGCTTCAAAGCCGCGATAAAGACCTGAGCGATGGGGCTCGGATTTCGCGAACACAATTCAATGGCTTCGTCGCGGTCGATTTGTTGTTGTTCAAGTTGTTCGATAACGCGTTTCACAAACGGTCGCGGAATGACACGTCCTTGACGAAGGAATATCAAGCGCTCGAAGAAAAACACCATCGTAATAAAGGAACAGAGGGCGATCGGATACATTATCAGCCCGCCATCATGGAAGATTTGCAGAAGACTGCGAATCGGGATTTTTCCTTCGGCCGCACTATCGGCCGCCGATGCCGGAGCCGAAGGATTGGAAAGCGAAGACGAAGTGGAGTTCGTATTGGCGGCGATGCGCGCATCGGGACCGCTGCTCCAGCCAGTGCCCATTTGCGGCGCTCCGTTGGAAGGAACCGCCATCACCGCCGGCGATGAATATCCTTGTTGCGGAAATCCGTTGGGAACTTGGCTTAAGGCAAGTTGAGCTAGCATTGCCACGATGGCAGGTGCGAGCACCAACGCGCGTGAAGCGCGAACAAAGCATTGTAGAAATAGCGGACGGTCGAGGCTTTCCATTGCCAATTCTATGCTCTTTCGAGCCCTCACTCCCTTTTTGAGTACATTCACCGACAGAACTGCTTATTACCAAATCATCGACTGGATCGCTACGCTTGAATTCAACCAAACCGGATAGAATTCTTAAAGATCGCGTACTCGGAAACGCCATTTGCGTGCTAGCTAAGCTATGCGGTCTCGATGAACTAAAGCTCGGTTCGCAAGCAATGCTGGTTTGCCATCGAAATGCCGCTCACAATCGCTCCCACGATTCCCACAAAACCTTGATCGGTACCGCAAAGGAAGAGATTGCTGAGGTGGGTGGTGCCATCGAGCCGCTTTTGCGGGGCTCCGTAAACGGCACCATTGTCATGCGATGTGAAGCGGCGAATGGTTTTGGGAGTAAAAATGTCCGTATCAATGACGTGCCGTCGGAAATCCGGAATAAAGCGAACGGCAGAAGCGGTGCTTTGGTCGTACCACCGCATTTTTTGACGCGTGTATTCGCGATCGTCCAATTGCGACCAGCGACCGAAATGAGCGATCGTCGTTTGCCGGATAAAACCAGCGTCGAGCTCGCCTTCGCCTGCCGAATAGAGATAGTTGTTAGGCGAGCATAGGACGCCAGTTCGAATATCGCAAAGCTCATCGGTTGGTTGTTTCCAACTAAACGCCGGCGAATCATTAAAGAAAACGATCGTTTTATCAAAGCCCGTATCTTTCGGTTGGCAGTCGAGCACCGATATCGATTCGATAAACGTCAATTCGCCGGCCCGTTCGACTTCAACGATAGATCGATCGTCGCACATCCGCATCGTCTCGACGACCCCGGCGCTAGAAAGGATACGCTTGGCGGTCAACGTCTTTCCATTCTCTAAAACAACCGCGACCGCAGTGTTTCCCTCGACTTCGATTCTTTCAACGCCGCTTCGCAAAAATAACTGTCCGCCAAGTTCACGGAATCTTCGAACGAGATTTTTAAGAATCAAACGCACACCGCGAAAAGGTCTTGCAAAGCCTTCCAGGAAAATACTTCGAAACATGATGCAGAATTGACCATAGTCCATATCCGACTCGCGAGCGTTACCGTACCACATCAACGGGCACAGCAGCATTTCGATCAGCAACGGCTCGGTGAAAATCTCGCCGAGCACTTTGCGAGTGGAAATATCGAAATCTTCTTGCTTCAAATCGTCGTATTCGAGCAGTTGGTTTAAGAGCTGTTCAAACCGATCGATCTGCGAAGGAAATTTTGATGCGATTTCTGCGCGAAGCAAATCGATATCATTATTAAAGTTAAGCGTGACTCCAGGAAAGGCCACGGCAGAACCTGCCTGCGGTGCGAGCTGAAAATCTTCCCACCGAAAACGAAGCTGTTTGAGCAGTCTCGCCAAGGGACCTTTCTTGGCCCCCTTTTCGGTATAGTTGGTCATCGCATGAAGCCCGACGTCATAATTGCGTCCGTTCATGCGGTAAAAAGAATTGAGACCACCGATCGTATAGTGACGTTCGAGGACACAGACGCGTTGATCGTAAAGCGCCAAACGAATTCCAGCCGCCAAGCCTGACATTCCTGCGCCGATAATAATCGTATCGTAGTGGTCAGTGCTCATGGAATATCGTGGATCGGTGCTCGTGCTCAAAGAACGAACTTACGCGCGAACGATTTCTCGCATCTTCGGCTCGAGATAAGCGACCGTACTGGCCATACTTGCAAGGTTGGTGTACTCGTCTTCTGGAATCTGTACGCGATGTCGCTTGCGAAGCTCCATCACGATGTCGAGAAAATCCATGCTGTCCAACTCCATTTGCTCGCGAAAATTCTTTTCGTCTTCTAAACCCGACAAGTCTTCATCGGGCGCAATCTCGCTGAGGATATCGAGGATTTCGTCACGAATATCTGCTGGAGTCATAAATCTATCTTTCTACCTCGCCCTGATGGCGGCTAAAAATGGCGACTAAAATCCAAGTGAGAGCTAACGGCAAATCATTCTAAAAGCGACGAACGATCAACACCGAATTAATACCTAACATGCCAAATGAGTTGTTCAAAATGTAATCGACCCGCGATAGCTCCTGCGGCTCGTTGATGACAAGTCCTTCGATGGCGCATTCTGGATCCAACCGATCGACGTTAATTGTCGCGTGACAAACGCGATCTTGGAAGGCGGGGATATTTCCAGCTAATTCCAAGGCACCTGCCGCTCCCATGGTGTGTCCGATGAAGCTTTTGGTATTGTTGAAACGAGTACGACCGTTCTCGCCAAAAGCTCGTCTGAGGGCTTGGCACTCTTGCGAATCGCCACTGCTGGTTCCCGTCGCATGCGTGCTGACAATATCGATCTGATCGGCTGCTAGACCGCCACGTTTGAGAGCCAGTTCGATACATTCGGCTTGACGTTCTGGATTGGGCAAGACAAAGTCGGTCGCATCGGTGTTGATCGCATAGGATACGATCTCAGCAAGGATATTTGCGCTCCGAGCTTTTGCATCCGAAAGTCTTTCGAGCACGTACATACAGGCTCCTTCGGAGACAACGATTCCATTTCGATCGAGATCAAACGGGCGAGATGCCTTCGACGGATCGACGTTGTGCGCAAGTGCCCCTTGCGACTTAAACGACGCAAAAATACCGAACGTATGAATACTTTCTGATACGCCACCGGCTAGCGCGACGTCGCATTCGTGTAGCCGTAGCATCTGAACGCCTTGAATAATACCCGCGTTGCCGGCGGCACAGGCTGCACCAATGGTGTAATGAGGCCCGGTGATACCGAGATTCAATGCGATCTCACCGGCCGGGTTATTGGCAACGGTTCGTGGATTGTGATGGTGCGACCAGAACTGGGTATCGTAATCGTACGCTTTGATCGCGTGAATTTCGTTTTCGGTTTCCACGTTTCCATGCTCGGTTACTCCGACATATACGCCGACGCGCGAGCGATCGAGTTTATCCCATTCTAAACCACTTCTCGCTATGGCTTCATTACATGCCCAAACGCCAACCCCGCCCGCTCGAGTCCCACGTCGAATATCTTTCTTAGATTGATATTTAGTCGACTCGAAGTTGCAAACACCGGCAAGCGTCTTGCCGACGTAGCGAATCTCATAATCCTGTACACCGCTTCGTCCACCGAGCAGACTCGCACGAAACGACTCTAAATCGTTCCCGTTGGGCGCAGTAAGACCGACGGCTGTCATTACGACGCGCTGCTCGTCCGGAAGCTGGCTTGTCTTGTCGAGGGCAATCATCAGTAAGAGAACCTAAAACGAATTTAGAAAAAAATTCCAATCTATGAAAAGCTACCGACTAGTAGTCCACCTGACAAGTCAAAAGCGACGCAATTTATACGACAATCGCCGTCATTGAGCGTCAATCTCGACCGCTTCGGCGGTACAAAACCGAAGCGGCATCTCGCTTCGGACATCCGTCAAGGCGATTCCAAGTTTCCCATCCAAAAGGTCATCCAAGTAGCGACCGACGATGCTCGCACGCCAGCCGATTAACAACGCCGGCGGCTCGAAATCCGTTTGCTTGTTTTCCGAGCGATAAAGGACGAAATCTCGCAAATCATCGGCTGTTCCCACAATCGAAGGCGCGATTTTCTTGGTCTTGCAAATGTAGGCGAGAGCGGCTCCTAGGTATTGCGTGAGCATCCCAGAAGGCTGACCGCTTCCAAATTTCGTACGGCGTGGCCACTTAGGAAGCGGCTCTTGACGAGCCTGCTCGATGATCGCTGCAATGTCCTCGATTGCAGCTCGCAAATGTCGATGTTCCATCCCTCGCAAACTCGAAATTCGTTTCACATCCGATGTGCCTCGACGGGCTAACTCCACCAGTAAATCGTCTCGTAAAATGCGTCGCGGCGGCAAATTCCGTTGCTGGGCTTGCGCGTCTCGCCAAATCCACAGCCCTCGCGCGATCGCCAAGGCATGACCGTTGAGCGAATGAATTCCGCTCATCCGATGCCATTGCTCCTGGCGTTCTGTCGAAGCAAGGTCGGCTTGCCGAACTTCGAGCTCTTCCTCTAACCAAGGCAAACGCCCCAGCTTCGTCAATTGCTCTGATAGCATCCGATAAATCACTGGAAGATCGCGAACATCTTGCGATGCATACTGCAATTGACGAACTGTCAACGGACGCCGTCGCCAATCGCTTCGCGTTTCTTCTTTGTCCAATACGTTGCCCGTGAAGCGTTGTACAAGATTGCCATACGAAGCCGGATAATCGAAGCCAAGGAATCCTGCAGCAATTTGAATATCAAATAGCGACGGTATCAACTTGCCCATCGCCCGAAAACAAAAAAGAATCTCCTCGCGACCGGAATGGACAATCGTTTGCCGCTCCGGATCGAGCATCAATTCCCAAAACTCGTCGAGCGATCCACATTCCAAGGGGTCAATGATCGCTAAGACATCATCGGTTGCCACTTGAACCAAGCATAACTCGGGACGATACGTGTCCTCCGCTACGAACTCGGTATCAAATGCAAGAATCGTCGATCGCCTGAGGTCGACACACAGTTGTTGTAACTGTTCTTGAGTTGTAATGAATTGCGGGTTCAAGCAGTCGGCGATTTCAAATTGAGGGAGGGCACGTTATCCCACCCAAGCAGCATGGATCAAAACTATTCCAGGGCTTTGTAAGTTTACCCGCCATGCTCGAATCCTTAAAGTTCAAATGCCCGTTTAAGTGGCTTAAGCTTCTAGCTTGCGATCTCCCCTTCCAGCTTACCATCCTCAATTGAATGCTGAACGCAGCAAGCTGGAAGCTTACTCCACCTGAACTCACTTGCGTTCCTTCCGCCCAGTCACTATATTTCGGTGGTTGGCGAAATACCGAATAATAGAGAGATCGAGCGAAATACTGATTCATGAACAAAGTTTTTAAAGCGATTTCCGATCCGACGCGACGTGAGATCTTACAACTTCTTCGAAAGCGAGATTACACAGCCGGCGAACTAGCCGAACGGTTCCCGCTTTCAAAGAGCACGCTGTCGGGACATTTCAGCGTCCTGAAAGCTGCTGAGTTGATTGTGCCCGAGAAGCGAGGGACGACGATTACCTACCGACTCAATACGACCGTGTTTCAAGATATGGCCACGCAGTTGTTCGACTTGTTTGGTATTCGCAGCGAAGATCACAAAAACGAAAAGGATCGAAAATGAATCTAACGATTTCCAACGCAGTCGCGGTTGGCGGTGCGCTCTGGGGCTTTGCTCTTGCGACTGATGTCGGGCTAAAGCTTCCGGCGCAAGTCCCTGTCCATTTTGGAATCGATGGGAACCCCGATCGATTCAGCGGTCGATTCGAAGCGATTGTCGGCCTATTGATTCCGCCGAGAGCCGTCCTTTTTGTTTTCGCCCTTATTCGCATAGGCACGGTTTGGTTATGGTTCGTCGCCAAGCAAGCCTACATGAACGATCCAGAACAACGACCTTTTCACCCGGAACACTAGGAAGTTCACCGGCAAAGTCTGTCAACCGTCAGGATCGTCAAGTAGCTCTTTCAGTCGTAGTCGTAGGTGTAACGGGTAACGATCAAGCCAGAGCTCGTCGACCATTCCCAATGAGATCATGTCGAGTAAATGCACTTGATCCTTTCGTCGAAAAGCGTTTAGCTTCATTTGAACTAGGGTTTCAAGCGGAACGGTTCGGAAATCGTTGGCCCGCGTGGCTGGTTCAATATCCGGATTGGGGTCTCCACCGCGTTCGACATTACCAACCAAAAGTACGTGGACAGCATCTCGCGCTGAGGCATCCGGCTGCTCGACAAACATGTCGAGACCGGCGGTATTGCGATGATAAAAACCTGCCGAGCTCATCGCCCGCACTAGTGATGGCAAATCTGCCGGTCGAATGAGAATGTCAACGTCGCGAGTAGTGCGCAACGCCGCCTCGTCAACTTGTGCTACCCAAGCTCGAACAGCATGCCCGCCGATCACGGCGTACGGTACTTTGGCCTCCTCTAGGATGCGGACCGTTTTCCGAAGTCGTTCGTTGACTTTCTCCACTGCGCGCTCCATCCTCGCCCAAAGTTCTTCACCGGTAATTGTAAACTCCACCATGCAAATCCCTCCTGACCGAATTGTACCACAAGCCTTAGGATGACTGAATACAGCCCATCTTCGCGGTGAACATAGAGACATCGGTCGTAGTTCCGCCTTAAGGCGGCCTCTTCGCATTCGCACACTACTCTTTTCACTTCAAGATTCAAATCGACGTAGGCACTACATGCCACAATCTCAGTTATCGACTAATTTCTGTCAAATGAAACGTCCACCATTAAAGCGACCGCTGACAATTGCCAAACCAACCGTCAAAGAGATAGGTGGCCCCATGCGCACCTGCACACGTTGTCTTCCTTTGGCGTCTATTCAATCAGCCGATCAAATAGCGGTGCAATATTGAACTCGATTTTACGTTGCTTATAAGCCTTAGCAAGTTTGCTATTTGCTTCCGTCCGATCGCTTGGTTTAGTTTGGTCGCTGACCATGATTCCAATACTTTTTAGCAATAATACGTTTGATTGATCAACAACATGGCTTATATCGAGTAACTGATCAGTAACCGAAGCTGGCCAAGAAAAGACCGGACGGGTAACATTCACGCCACGAATCTGAAGCGTTATTAGGTGTGGTGAAATTTCAACGACAAAAACGCGTCCCAAAGTTTCGGGACTGTCTTGATCGCTGAGATTCTCAAGCCATGCTTCAAACGAATCGCCAGCAGATAGACCTTGAAGCGCGGAATAATACTGATCGATGAACTCACGTGTCAAATGGATTGCTCCCAAATCTTGATTGGTCTCGATATCTTCAATCTGTCTCGGAAGCTTATTCGAGATACCCTTAAATCCTTCGAAATCTCGATCCGAAAACCGAGCTTTCGCTTGTTCGATAAGCTCATGAATGCTGTTGCGTGTCGTTGGAGGTGGAGCATGGGTTTTAGATGGTCGTCGCGATTCGTCGGAGATTCGCGAGTTCGAATTTTGCTTTTTGTAGAATTTTTCTGGAACAATCCATGGCACGTAATCCGCGATGTACGGCCCAATTCCCCACGGTACATCCTTATCCATCACGTGCCAAATGATTATTTGTGTCAGAGGTACCGCCAGCAATCCGCCTAGTACGATTTGGATAAACGTGTTTTGGAAGATCGATTCTTTTTTCTTACGTCGAAGCACTATCCGTGGGATTGGATTGTTGCGTATCATCGCCGGATTAGGATTCTGAGAATCTTGTACAGGCGGAACTCTGCTTGGTGGCGGATAATGTGGCTGCGGTTCGATTGGTGGTGGGACGATCGGAGCTAGAACGTCCTGCAGGACCTGAACTTGGCGAGCAGGTATCCAGCGGCCGTTTGTTGCATGTTCGTGGCGGATAGAAGTTGATCCGTCGATCTTTCCCTCGGTTGCATTTCTCCGAATATACTCAATTGAGTAGGGACCGTACTCAATTCCGTCAGATTGCCGTATTCCCCAATGTGGCCCATTTAACATCTTTGAATTCTCCAAGTTTTTTTTCCGATTGTGCTTTTGATCTTCGGCATCGACTTCTGCGGCACCTGCCTGAAAGTCGACACGAGAAGAATCAGCTATTTTTGACTGCATACTAAACGAAATCGCTGTTCGCCAATTTGGAAAGTCGATGAGCTATCGACGATGATTCGTAAACGGCGAATCCACATGCCGTTAGGGCCAGGCATCGACTCGGCAAACCATTTGCCGCCTTCGCTAAAAATTCGGCAATGTCTCGGCATCAGAAATGTGTCCGATGAAGCTCGCAAACCACATGACACGTCACGACCAATCCAATACTCGTTATCGACGAGTATAAGCTTTTTCGCAGCTTTCGTTCCCGGACCATTGTCGCGGTCGATCGATTCCAACGTCGGATATGCGCACGTGAAACCGTCGAGGTTCGTATCCATCGTTTGGCCAAATAGACTTCCTCGATTTACGCAAGCTTCCAAAGAATTGTCGATCTCCGATGGATCTGCGACTGCAGTTCGAAAGCGATAGCATCCTCGCCCTAATAAAAATTCCGTTTCTTCTCGCAGCTCGATTCTTCGTACTCGCATCCAAAGCCCGGTTCGGCTCTCCAAGTCGGATACGATCCATAAATAGCCGTTGTCGGTTCGATCGCGGCGAAGCGACAGATGCGGATCGGAGATCAGTGAGTCATGAGCAATTTGAATATCACCCTGCGAACGACCGATGAAGTACTCTTCGCGTCTCAATCGAACGATTTCCCCATCCTTTTCTCCATCATCGAAGATCGTCAAGTTCGCTATCGGTGGGCGAAGCGTTGGTCGAAATGATTCGATCGGTATTGAACGAGCGCTATCGTCTTGATCATCCACGGTCGTCGGTTTGCCTTGTCATGGTTTTGACCAAATGCGAATTTTTCCAGACTCAAAACAGACAGCAATCATGGTTCCGGTTTCGTTAACAGCGATCGATGAAATTTGGGAGCGATCCGCGTCTTTCCAACGAGCAAGGCAATGGAATTTTTCCAAGCTGAACAAAGTCAGTTCGTTTTCGTAATCCGCCAGAATCGCATAAGATTGGTTGCTAGAAACTCCGGCAAATTTCATCAACGCATTCGTTACGGCACGAGATGACTTCCAATCGGCAGTCTCGGTATCGTACATTTCATAGTTTCCGTCTTCGCGAAAAGCTGCCAATCGTTTGCTGTCGCGGCTGAACAAGAGCGAAATAGCTCTAGAGTTTCCAGACTTGCTCTCGCCCGATCCGGGTATCGAACGTAGCGACTTGCCATCCTTGCTCGACCAAATCGAAATCACTCCGTCGAGCCTCGCTTGTGCAATTATATCTAGTCGACTCGATACGGCCGTTGCCGTCAGTTCGCTAGTTGGGATCGGCAAAACGGCTGTCGATCCAGCCACAGCCAGCGATTGGATACTCCATCGTCGAAACGTTCCTAAGCCATCGATGGCCGCCACGTGCGCGTTGTCAAAAGAAAAACAGACGTTTGGTTCGAGAGTCGCAAATTTACTGAATACGAAATAAGGCGTTGTCGCTTTGCCAGACCAAATCTGCAATTCGGCAGCGCCGGAACTATTCTGTCCGACTACTGATAGCAATTTTCCATTCGGCGAAAAATCAAAGTCGATCATCGAATTAAGCTTTATTTCGGGCGAGGTAAACATTCCCGTTTTAGGCTGCCATAGGATTAGCTTATATTGAGAGCGATTTGTAGCTAGCACCGCGCCATTCGAAGAATTTTTCTGACAACTCGCTAATCGACCGTCGGGTAAAAAGCAGGCTTTAAAGATTGGACCAGAATGCCCCAGCATTTCTCGTTCAAACTTCCACGGCTTTGCATCGCTTTCCACGGGAATCAATTCAGTTGCATCGTCACTGAATGACAAGTCAGCTCCACCTCGCATCGGTGTTACGGATTCACTAATACGAGGCGAATTGTCTACGAGTGGTTGAAGCATGGAAGCGACGTCGAAAGTTAACTGCCGCTTTTGATGAGCGTCGGAAAGTTTGTTCCTTGCCTCTTGTTTTTCTTGGATCGTCGTTGCATTGCTAACAATGATTCCAAGCATTTCGAAGAGGAGCATCTTCGTTAGAGGAACGTTCGATCCTAATCTGAGCATGCTGATTGACAGCGATGCCGGAAGCTCGTCATAAGCATAAGTTCGGTTTACACCTCGAATTCGAAAAATGATTTTGTCAGCGTTCGATTCAACGACGCCGATCGATTCCCCAGGATTAATATCAGAATATGGCATCAGATCGACTTCGCTGCCATTTGCGATCTCCAACGATTCACCACTTGTGCGGCTTTGCATATTGGCCCGAATCGAGTCAAAATATTGTCGAATCATATCGGACGCTTCGCGACAAGCATTGAGCCGACTATCAATCGATTCATCGCCGACGCTTACCGGTAGCCGCTGAGTATACTCATGAAACCGTTCGAAATTGCGGTCTTTAAGATGCGTAATCGCTTGCTGAATTTGAAAGTGTACGCTATTCACCTGGACGCGATTCTGTGGAACATTACCATTTTGTGGCGCTGGGATTTGCGAGGCCGGATCGTTCGCATCAGACTCGGACGCAATTGAATTGGCTAACCCAGGTTCGCGTTTAGCTTTTTGAATTGCAGTCCTAATATCGAGCTCAAGAATTCGACGAGTATTCGGTAAAACTTCTACCGACGTTTCTAAGATTGGATTTCCTAAATACTGAAACGTGAGTCGATAAGTACCTGGCTTAGCTTCAATTTCTGGAATCGAGTCGGCTTGGCTTCTAGTAAATTTCGCGGGAAAGCCGTCGATGAAGACTTGGACACCCTCTGGTATCGTTCCGATCGCAATCGTCGACGATCTTTCTGGCGACAGCCCCAGCATATGAGCCCATTGTTCCGGCGGATAGTTATACGCCAAAATCGACAAGAGCAGTGGTGGAAAAATCCAAGGTGCAATCGTCCACACCGACATTGTTTTCTTGCGTGGCTTGGCAGACGGCTTATTGAGATCCAATAGGTTGCTTGGAATCGGTGAGGCTTTGGTCGAAACATTCGCCGTTCGTTTTGCCAGCGCGGACCGAGAAGTCTTTTGCGATGATGGAATTGTCGCAACGGCCGCCGCTGGAGCAGTATGAAGCAACGATTCGAGGTCGTTGATCAGTTGCATCGGAGTTTGATATCGTTCGATTGACTTCTTAGCCATCATGCGATCAAACACGATTTGAACGGCAACAGGTAAGTCGCTGCGGCATTCCGACAAATCTGGAATCGGTGCATTTTGATGAGCGTTTAGTGTCGCGATTGCGCTTTCTTCATCGTACGGCGAACTTCCCGTCAATAAAAAATAAAGCGTGCAGCCGAGACCATATATGTCGCTACGTATATCCGCTTTGGATGCATTGAGCGCTTGTTCGGGAGCCATAAAATTGAGTGTGCCAAGGATGCGGCCATCGACCGTCATGTCACTCATTTTCTCAACATCGGAAATCGAGCGTACTAATCCAAAATCGAGGATTCGAACTTGCTTTTGGTTGCCATCCTCGCTAACGATTAAGTTCGACGGTTTAATATCGCGATGAATGACGCCTTGTTCGTAGGCATGATTGAGTCCTTGCGCAGCCTGAATCGCAAAGTCAATTGCTTGTTTCCAACCGAGCGGACCCCATTTGCGAACATATTGTTTTAAAGTTAATCCAGGCACAAACTCCATAACCATACCGAGCAACGAACCTTCCTGCATTGCGGAAAGAGTACGGACAATATTGGGATGATTGAGTTTCGCTGCGGCTTGGATTTCTCGAATAAAACGTTCGCGAACATCGGCGCGACCGGCAAGCGTGGGGTTGATGACCTTCAATGCTTCTTGCCGACCAGTAATCCTGTGTTCCACCAAATAGAGGACCCCGACACCTCCGCGAGCCAATTCGCGAATGACGTTGTAAGAAGCATTGTTGGTTAATTCCGTCGGGATTTCGGTTTGGATCAGAGTCGACGCGGCGCGTTTAGTCGGCTGAGTAACTTTCTCGAATGGAACATCAATCGATTTTGGCGATTTTTCGGGTACAATCCAAGCTTTGATTACTTCATCCGGAATCGCTTCGACTTGCATAGAAGCTTCGGCGCGTATTTCATCGAGTCGAAATTGGCAATGAACACACGACTTCAGATGCGTATTTACTTGTAGACGATGCTCGGGCGACAATCGATTCTCGGCGAAAGCGACTATTGCAGAATAATCGGTATGTTTTTTCAATTTTTCTGGATTGTTCATGGCTGGCCACCCCTGGCCACATTCGGTTTCTACACAGGCCTCTAAGTCGTGTGTGCCGCATTGTACTTAGAATGCCCGCTATTTCCAAGCTTGCTTCGAAATCGAATCCATAACTAGACCGGTTAAGTTGGTTTGCTCTTGCGTCGCAATAGAAAGATGGATAGTCCGACACCGGTCATGAAGATCGACGTTGGTTCGGGGACTGCGGAGGGACTGTAGTTGAGAAACAATGCTGTCCCACTATCGCCAAGTCCGACTGTAAAGCTGCCCGGAACGGGAGCCAGCGTTGGATCGACGAAAGGTGACGAATCGACTGAGAAATCGGATGGATTAAAACCGAGAATCGGAAAGGGACTGTCGATCAACAACCACGAAAAGGTTCCCAGCGGATCATTCATCACGATCTGAGCCGCCAATGGATCGACCAGAAAGCTAGTGAGATTCGTCAAATCGAGATGACCATCGACGATAATGACATCGCTCGAAATCGCCCCGGAAGCTGGAATCGTTAATACTGATTCCCAAACCAATGTATTATCGCCGGAAATACTCAGGTCGTTTCCAAAGGTCATCGTTCCGATCGAATTGCCTGGCGAGAGGACTCCATTGTTAATAGTGGATGCACCCTTGATACGGAATCCGGCGGCCAGTGTCGCGTTGTTGATATTGACCGAAGCTTCAATGCTTTCACCGATCTTCAACGTACCACCATTTATGGAGTACGTTCCAAGATTTTGTATTCCATTTCCACTGCCGCTGCCCGGTATGACAAGCAATCCAGAACCGTTCTTTACGATATTCAATGACCCGCCATTTGGCGAAAATGCGATATCTTGAATTTCGCTATCGCCATTGCCAGTGAGCGTAAGCGTTGAAACATTCGATCCGGTGTTGACTAAGCTAAACGTCGAGCCAGTGACACTACTGCCACGAGCGATACTCGACAAAGTCTGGTTGAAGTCGTACATGTCGAAAGTCGAAGCTCCGGACGCCGTCCGTGTGATCAATTCGATTCCACTATTCAAGCCATCGTTGGCTCCGAGCCGGACCGTTCCGCCGACGAGATTAAATTTGGTATAGTTGCCACCTCCGCCGTTAAACTGAGTGTATCCGCCGGGTGTACTCGAACGATGGCTAACCGCTTGAGTCGATGGATTCGCGATATTGATAGGACCTGTTACTCGAAGAATCGAGCCGGTGCCGTTGCCACTTCCAAAATGCCCGTAGTTCGTTGGCATCGATCCGGCGAGATTGATGGGACCGCTGACTGTTGAAATGCCAGTTCCCAATTCCGCGTTTTGCGTTAATGAGCCACCCTCGATGGCACCGCGTCCCGATTGGCCAGCTTGGGTACTCACCGAAATGTTGCTGCTGATATCAACGCCTTTGCCGACTGCAAGCTGAGTAACACGCGCGCCGCCGCTTCCATTGAGCGCGATGTTTCCGGTGCTCAATGCGCCGTTTTGATTCGCCATCACGACTTGATTCGCGATCGTGGTTGAACCGGTGTACGAGTTATGTGAGCCGAGAATGATGGTTCCATTCTGTGTCGCAGTCGGGTTCCCGATCTCTAAATCAAAGCCACCGGAAATCGGAGCATCGATTCGGCCAAGAATGCCGGCGCTGCTGATCCTTGCGTTACCGGTGAGAACAACCGAGCTGTTCGCCGCGATCGTTGCTCCGTTGGTACTAAATCTAAGGACGCCACTCCCTGCTTCCGAAGCAGTAGGAAACGCCCAATCTGTCCCAGCGATTTCAAAGACGTTACCTTCATAAGGCCGCGTCGAATCCGCATTTAAACGAACTTGACTCCCTTGAGGAGCGACCACTTTGCCAGTCCCCAACTCGTCGCCTTGCGCATTATCGACTTGTAATCGAGCATTATGGAGTAGCCACTTTCCAGAAAAGCCAGAATTGTCTTGAGCAAGCGTGTATGCGCCGAACGAGTCGTTGAAACCGCTTTGTTGCACTCCGTTCAATCGCACGTCGCCAGCTCCGCTAAAGGAACTTCGGATCGCGATGGTGCCAGGCGTCGTGCTCGTTCCGTTGGGAACCGCCCCGCGAGTCAGTTCATAAACGCCACCGGCCTGGACTGTGACTGGATTTTCGCCAATGCCGACGTCAGTGACATTGAGATTGTTCCGCACCATGCCTCCCGAATGAATCGTAATCGGTCCGATGTCGGATTTGACTGCACTTCCAGTCCCGGAGGAAGTGAAATCGAGAATTCCCGCTTGGACATCGGTGCTTGAAAAACCGTGTCCCAATCCGCCAACAATCGTCTGGAAATTCGCGGTACCCGTTCCCGATTTCACCAATCCCGTTCCGTTTAACACAATTCGGCTCGATGTCGTGGCGGGAGTAAAGGTGTAATTGACGGCAGAATTATTCAGCGTCATTCCCGATGCGGTGACGACTCCATTTGGACGGACGATCGATGAACCTCCGCCAACCGAGTCGTCAAAGGTGACGATGTCACCTTCGTAAAACAGATCACTAGCCGATGTCGAAGTATTCGTCCAATTGGTCGTGGTCAAAGTATCCCATTTCGATGGATTCGCAACGTCGTTGCCACGCCACACAAGACTTCCCGTTTGGTAGTCCAAGAAAAGTTTGTTTCCGTTGGTGCTCAACGAACCTCGGCCATTGTATTGAAACTGCGAGGCGACAATATTGTTATTATCCGATTCAAAAACGACTATGCCGGAGCCGCTTGCGATTGGCGTCAAAGGTACGACTTTCGCAATCACGTTATTGAGGAAAAGATTTCCAACTCGAAGGTGCTCTGTTGGACCCGTTGTTGTCGGATCAAAGTATAGACTGAAATCGGAAAATTCATGGACGTCGACAACACCGGTTATTCGACCTTCGCCTCCTAGACTCGTTGACGGATAAACCGGATAGACGTCGATGAAAGCGTTGGCGGGGACCGTGTTGATGATGTCGATACCACCCTCTAAAAGTTTGATACTGGCTGAACCTAATCCCGTGTCCAAATTCAGTCCTAAAACGCCGTTGCCATATTTATGGAGATAAGAATTGGCTCGAACTGGCCCTGCCAAATTAGTTGTCGCGCCACGTCCTGGGCCGACGCTCGTACTGTTGATGAAGAGATTCGACTGACCGTTAAACGTAACGTTGGAATTGATAGTCGAAGTTCCACTAGTCGTCGAAACCAAACTTCCTCCATTGAAAACGATATCACGCGTAAAATTGCCTGTATAGTCTTGAAAACCAAGCGACGCGGCAGAACCGACAGTGATCGTTCCCGCACCATCGATATTGGTTGCTCTAAACATCGTTATTCTTCCATTTTGGATATCGATGTTTCCGCCGCCAACGACATCCGTATTGGTGAACCCCATGTAATTGGAACCACGTTTGGTCAGCGTGAATCCATCTTGAAAAAGTTTTCCACGTTGACTGGCCAATGGACTGATATCCCAGTAGCCCGTCCCACCGAACGTCGTATTTCCTAACATTCGAACTTGGCCAAGCGTATTCGTGACGACGGCCGAACTATTGTTATTGACAATGGCGCCGTTGCCGTTGATTCCCGAACCCGATACAGAAATAAATTCGTTTCCGAGTTGGCGATTGTTCGTATCGAGAGTCGCACCGGATGCAATCACAGTGTCGGACTTCAATGGACCGATCGCGGCTGACGATAGAGCCGACGTCAGCGGATCGCGTACACCGAGCGCGTTGTTATGATCAGCCATAACCAATCCTTCATTGATATTCAGTCGACCTCGAAACCCGCTCGTCGTACCAACGGTCACTGTCTGATTGTCATTCCCCAACACGAGCGTTCCGGTTCCGGCTTTGGTAAGACTCACGTTGTCAGCTCCGACTAAGCGTCCGCTGAACGTCAAAGGTTTCGCCGAGTGATTCGTCCAATTCTGGCTTGCCTGAAGAACGGTATTGAGTTGGCCGGTCGGAGTTCCAGTGTTAACATCGGTCGTGTTGAAGCTGACACCTTGAACAGTCGAATTGACCGTGATGCCGCCCGCACCGATCGTGAACGTTCGAGTCGTGTTGGCATTGAAGCTAGCCCGAATCCGAAACGGTCCCGTCGCCGTTGCACCGACTCCGAAGATAATTCCATACGCGGCTTGCCCGTCGCCAGTGTAAACGTCCTGTGTACCGGTCGAAGCCAAATCAGAATTAAAGTTGGCAATGTCATTGATCGTCGTGCCAACCTGAAACGTTCCGCCGGATGGAGTTGTACGCCATAGTCCATTTCCGTTTCCATTGATCCCCGCCCAATTTCTAGCGTTGACCGTGGTGTTATTCCAATAAACGTTGGTTTGCGCGAAGAGTTCTTGTTGAGTGACCGCGCATCCGAGCAACAGGCCAAGAAAGCGAGCGCGCCGTAACACCCGGACTCGGTAACGCTTGAATGCCCATTGCCTCATTTTCTGTCCCCGTTCAATAGAGCTGTGACTGATCAAAGAATTGCTTTAGCTACCTGTCGACAGTATCGCGATTCATTCTAATTGTTCGGAAACCCGACGACAATCAAGTCTCGTCGCTATATTTAGGTTATTTTGCGACATTCAATGAAACAGAATCCAAACATCGAACCCTGGCATCGAACCCTGGGGACACCCACAAATACGACCTCCTATTGCCAAACCACCCGTCAAAAAATACGGCTGCGCCTCTTGGTGTCCGCTCCTTGGTGTCCTTGTCCCGTTTGCGATTTCACGTGCCAACGGCACTATAATAACGAAGCCCAGGGCAAGCCGAGGCGAGTCTTCGAGCCTCGGCGCTGCCCTGGGTAAGCGGCCCCCATGAACCCAAAGTCCCAACGGGACGGCGCTAGCGGTTCGCGACATCGATTGATTAGGGCCGCCACGTTGTGGCTATCGTTTAGCTCGCAACGTAACCCAGGGTTGCGGCGATGTTCGCTTCGCTCACATCACCTTACCCAGGTCTTTGTCAACAAAAAGGTGTCCGACACCTTTTCATTTCATTTCGGACACCTTTTCCATTTCAAAAGGCCACGAGTACGCCTACGGCTGACTGTTAAACGAAATTTTGCTGATAGCGATTCAATCTAGGATATCCATCGGAAACACGTACAAATGTGCCCCACTTTTGCCAAATCACCCGTCAAAGGATGGGTCGCCCCGGTTACCAAGAACCGGTTACCGGTTTAAACTACTCGCCCCAAATTGCGGTCGAACCTGCATGGATAACCAATCTGGAGAAATTGAGCCACGATGCAATTAGTCAAAGCTATCAGTCTTCTTGTAGCCATAGGTTTAACAACACCTATGGCCGCTGGCGAACATCCGCCTGCGCCAAAAATCACCCCCTTACTGAAGTTTTTTGAGTCTGATCCGAACTTAGCTTGGGCTTATGGATTTTCAACAATTCGCGATTCGTCGCAGTACCGGACATGGTTCTTCGCGCCAGCACCACCTGCTGCATCGAGACTCCACGAAACTATTTATAGTGCATCGACGCCAATCGACGACATGGGCCCCCTTTCTATGTCGTTTGATGCCTGGGAAGTCTTTACAGGCGCGCAACCTGATCGTTACCCTTACGACGCCAAAAGCGGTCATCCGAAGCAATTCCAACCGATGCTCGATCATGCAGAACTCATGTACGTCGGTGACCCTTCCGTCATTAAACTGGATTCTCGCTATTACATGTTGTATTCTGGCCAAGAGTACCCTTCAGACGATCCACAGCATAAAACGTTTCATGTTTATGGCGCGGAGTCGACTGATGGAATTCACTGGATTGGCCAAAAACAGATGTGGTTTGGCCATCGGCCTTCACTCCTACACGACGGTGAATGGATACATTGTTGGTATGACACCTCCAACGGGCCGCGATATAAAAAATCGATGCGCACCGACGACATTGGCCGCTTCCTTGAAAGTGGTGCCGATGGCGTTTGGGATAAAGAACAACAGCTTATAGGAATAGCTCAAAATAACATCGAGGTCATTCGAAGAGGTGATCACTTTTTTGCCGTCTCCGACGGCGGTTCGCCCGACCATGTCACTGTCGATGGCTGGTACTCAAAGGATGGAATCAATTTCACTCCATACGGACCGATCGCTACCGTTTCTGATTTGCCAGAAGCAGATCGTAGTCAATGGAATAGCCTCGACGTTCCGCAGTTATTCGTACACGGAAATCGCTGCTACCTCATGGCAACCGCCAAAACAGGGCACGCACCAAAGCGAACGTACCTTTTCTCGTTGGAATTCGCTGAGTGACTTTGGGGTCCCGCAGTTAAGCAAACGTTCGGTAGTGGAATCGGTTGGGCGGTTAATTTGGGCCAGCCATCGGCGAACCTGTTCTTCAAAGGTGACGAAAGATCAGTCCCGTCGGATTGGTTTAATCGCTTAACAGTCAGCCGAAGGCGTACTTCAAAGGCCAAGAGTACAGCTACGGCTGACTGTTAAACGCAATCCTTGCTGTTGCGTTTACTTCAACAAGCCGCGAGCGCCGAAGGCTCACAAAGTCGGGGAATTACGTATTATCGACGCGTTTTCCGAGTCGCTCGGCTAGTCGCAGCAGAGTTTGACTGGCGTCGCCTTCGGCGATTTTGGCGTGAATTAGATGAAGTTGTGTGCGATCGTTCCAGGCTTCATCTAAGGCGTCGCAAAACTCGATTTCATTGGTCGCTAAATAACCTCGGCCGCCGTTGTAAATCAACGGCAGAAGATGGAAATTCCAAGCATGGATTTCGTTGTAGTTCCAGTTCCCCTGCTGCAACATTCGCTCGGTTCCGTAACCGTGATTATCGAGCACGATCAGGATCGGCGAATGCCCTTGAGCGATAAGCGTCGACATCTCTTGTCCGGTCATTTGAAATGCTCCGTCGCCGCAGATGACGACGACGCGATCGTTCGGACGAGCCGTACATGCTCCGAGACTGGCGGGCACGGAAAAACCCATCGATGTGTAATATGCTGGCGAAAGAAAATCGGTGGAATCGTGAATCACCAACTCGGTAGCCGCGAACAAGGAATCGCCGATATCGGCGATGACGATCGTGTCCGAATCGAGCTTAGCATTCAAATGTGCGATGATCCGACTGACTCGAAGCGGTGCCTCGGCTTCAATATCCGGTGCCAACGGTGCTTTGATGTGCAAGTCGGTCGGAATCGGGCGTCGCGTTACATTCGGCTTGGCATCGATCAGTTTTTGAAGGAATTGATCGAGCGGGACGCGAGGAAAATGATGGTACGAAATCTGTAACTGCTCACTGGTGGCATAGATACAGTTTTTTACATCGAGCTTGGCCGTGTAGATCCCCAGATTGATATCGGTCATGAAGGTACCTAGCAGCAAGATACAATCGCTCGATTCGACGTATTCGGTCACTTCCGCTTTGCCGATCGCGCCTTCGTAAAGTCCGATAAAGAGAGGATGGGTTTCGCGAATGACGCTCTTACCAAGGATCGTTGCGGCCATCGGTATGCTGGCTTGTTCTGCCAATTGCAAGACGAGCTCCTGCAATCCGAAGCGGTGGATCTCGACACCGGCAATGATCAATGGACGTTCGGCCTTAGTGAGTCGATCAATCGATTCTCGAACGGCTTCTTCTAACGCGAGTTGGTCGTCGTTGGAAACGGGGCGTCGATAAGAATGGGACACGGCCGGAACGACATGGACCATATCGCGAGGAATATCGATATAAACCGGACGTTTGAAGCGATGACAAGCGTCCAGGACGCGATCGATTTCGCTAAAGGCGGTCAGCGGATCATTCAATTCGGTCGACGCGATACACAGTTTGTCGAAGACGTCCAACTGAGTCCGAAAGTCTCGGACTTTATGATGCAGCAGCGGGTTATTGACGCGTTCGTTGAGACCCGGTGAGCCGGTGAGCATGACGACTGGCGATTTTTCGGCGTAGGCACCGGCGATACTATTGCAGACACTCAACCCGCCGACGCAGTAAGTTACGCAGACAGCTCCCATACCATGAACTCGTGCGTAAGCATCGGCGGCGAATCCGGCACAGTCTTCGCGAGTGCAACCGATAACGTTGATCGGGCTTTCTTCAAGCAGGCTATAAAACGCAAGGACGTAATCGCCCGGGATGCCGAAGCAATCGGCTATTCCATAGTCCTGAAGACGCCGAATCAAATAACCTGCAATGGAAACTTCGCTAGGATTCGATCGTTGAGCTGCATTCCGTTGCGATGAATTCATACGTCCTCAAGTTGCGAAACGTGAGTGTTATCGTTCGCGGAAAACGATTCGGCCTTTGGTAAGGTCGTAGGGCGAAAGTTCGACTCGAACCTTATCGCCCGGTACGATCCGGATGAAATTCTTTCTCATTTTGCCAGCCACGTGGGCCAAAACTTCGTCCCCTGTTTCCAACTGGACACGAAAACGTGTGTTGGCTAAGGCCTGCATAACGGTTCCATCAACTTCAAAAGCTTCTTCGTTTTTTACCATAGATCTCTGCTCGGCGTCTTTGAACTCCCTCGTCGCCGAATTGTACGGTTATCCACTGCGACATTTCCGAAATCGGAATATCAAGGTTATACTTGCTGTTCCCCTATCTCGTCCACCGGTTTTTGCTCTTAGATCGAAAACAATTCGATCCTACAAGAAATTTGACAACTTTGTGTTTTCCTCGCCTTATCTTTTCGTCGGCTGCCAACATGGCGCCGAAGCCGTTATTAAACAGTCATTTTGCGAGCCCAACGGCCCATTTCGACTTTCTTTTTCTAGGCCAGGTTTCGTAACCCTGAAGTCTGAACTGAGTGTCCCTGCTTGGTCGGCGGCCATTCCAGAAAGCCCTTTCATTCGCGTTCGCGGTCACGCGCTCAGCCGGCTCGAAGGCGATTCTGCAGACAGCCTAATTTCACAAGCGATCGAAAAGTACCGATCGCTCGACTGGACTGACCTCCATGTTTTTCAGCGAGATATCGCTATGCCTGGCTGGAACGGGTTCGAACCAGGGCGTTCCCAGCTTGCCGCGCTCATCGGCGATCAATTTCAAGCTGAACTCGAAAAAGCGGGCGATGCGAGGGCGAGCCGGATTAACAGAACGACCGATTGGAATGCCCGTGTTCTAGATGTCATCATTATCGAACCGAATCAATGGTGGATCGGTTCGCATTTGGTTGAATCGAGCTTCGATCGCTGGCCCGGCGGCGTCTTTCCCATTTCGGAACCGGCAGAAATGGTCAGCCGCGCTTATCTAAAAATGGCCGAAGCGATTCATTGGAGTCGTTTGCCGTTTAAACCCGGTGAATCGGTCGTCGAAATCGGAAGTTCTCCCGGTGGAGCTTGCCAATACCTTTTGGATTTAGGAATGAAAGTTGTCGGGATCGATCCGGCTGAGATGGCTCCTGAAATCATAGCCAATCCGAATTTTGAGCATATCCGGTCGCGAAGCATACAGGTCAAACGCCGTTTCTTCAGTCGCTTTCGCTGGCTAGTATGCGATGCCAATGTCTCACCGGTCTATACATTGGATACGGTAGAAGCGATCGTTACCTATCCGACGACAGCTATCGAAGGGATGCTGCTGACGATCAAATTATCCGATTGGGAAAAGGCCAACGATATCGAGGCTCATATCGAGCGAATTCGCCAATGGGGCTATTCCAAAATCGAAGTCAGGCAGTTGTCCTACAATCGCCGCGAATGCTGCGTCGCCATCAGCCAACCGTCGCGCTAATATAAATTCTCAATGCAGAGCTGCGACCATGTTTCAAAGGCGTCGCGATCGCTTTTGATCTGCTCGATTGGCAAGAAGCCGCTGTCGAGCAACTCAACTTCTCGAGCGCGGGCATGGCAAGAGTGGAGTTGCATGATGTGAACGACGCCGAGATGAACGCATCCAACTTCAGTCGTGTCGTCATAAATCAAGCCGACAATTCGATCGTTGCATCCGCAGTCGACGACGATTTCTTCGTCAAGTTCGCGTCGCATACCGGTGAGATACCAATCATCACCTTGTGTATCTTCGATGGAGATGTGGCCGCCGATCCCGACGCTTCGCTTGGCATGTAGCCGCTTTTCGCCTTGTCCTGTGCCACGCGTGTATTGAAACAATCGCGTTCCATCTGGATTGGTACATTCCAAGATCACGTAGGGTATCAACTGCTTGAAACTGGGATCGGTTTCACATTTGCTTCGCGGTTGAAACGATTGGTACTTGCGATCCATGATCGTCGGCAAATAACGCTCGACGTTTGACTGAAATCCGGAGAACGCGCCGAGTTGGTCGATCAAATAGGCGGGGACAACGAGTACGTGTTCATCAAAGGCCATCGGTATGCAACTTTCTTAGAGAATCAACATGCAATCGCCGTAGGAATAAAAGCGATATCGCTCGCGAATCGCTTCCGCGTAGGCTTGGTGAATAAGGTCGAGTCCGGCAAAGGTAGCGACGAGAACCATGAGCGAACTGCGAGGTAGATGGAAGTTGGTCAAAAGCCCATCTACGGCTTTAAAGGTATGGCCTGGACGAATAAAAATGTCGGTCTCGCCACTCCAAGCTTGCAGTCCGCTCGTCGACTTGAGAGCGGCTGTTTCGAGTACGCGAACGGAAGTGGTTCCGATGGCAATGATCCGACCTCCTTCTGCTCTGGACAACGATAAGCGTTTGACAACGGCTTCGGTGAGTTCGCCGACCTCTGAATGCATCTTATGGTTTTCAAGCGTTTTAGCTTGGATCGGGCGAAATGTTCCAATTCCAACGTGGAGCGTAACGGATACCAAGGCAATGCCTGAGGCTCGCAATTGTTGGATCAACGCCGGCGTGAAATGAAGCCCAGCCGTCGGAGCTGCCACCGATCCATCGTTGCGAGCATAAACCGTTTGATATCGAACGCGGTCATCGTCGACCATTTGGCCATCTCGTATGTAGGGCGGAAGCGGGATTCGACCGCATCGCGCGAGCAATTCAGGCCATGGTTCGATAGGCTCGGGCCGCAGGAACAGCCGACCTTCTTCGCCCATCCCGAGAACGACAAGCTTCGCTTGATCGCGACCTTCTCGATCTCGAAGCGTAACGGTCTCTCCGACTTCGATTTTTCCGCGAGTTTTACAAAGCGTTTCGGCGACCGCATGTTCGTCTTGTCGAAGATATAATCCTTCCCATCGCCCTTTGGTCGAGGTCCGGTATCCGATCATACGGGCCGGGATGACTTTCGAATCGTTTACCACGACCGAATCGCCAGCCCGCAATAGACTCGGGAGGTCGCGAACATGAGCGTGGTCAATGGTTTGCTGCTCGCGGTGGATAACCATCATCCTTGCGTCGGCGCGCTGCGGCAGCGGATCCTGCGCGATCAATTCACGAGGCAGCTCGAAGTCATAGCTTTGCAGCTCGTCGTTTTTCGGGTCTATCGTTGGCTTCATACTAACCGCCAGTGTAGCGACCGATCGGCGTCCCTGAGAGGCCGATATGATTGCTATTTCGATTCGGACCGACGAAAGCCGCCAAGCCATTGTCGTTTCTGCTAGAATTTATCCCGTATGAAGATCGATTTGGTAATCACAGAACTCGATGTGGGTGGTGCCGAGCAGTGCTTGACCAATCTCGCGGTCTATCTTCATCAGCATTCCCATAGCGTTCGGGTCATTTCGCTAGGCCCGCCGCCGCCACCGGATCGCAATCGCTTGCAAGTGACTCTGAATAACGAGAAAATCGAAACGCACTTTTTGGATGGCCGGCACGCGTGGCATTCTGTGAGAGTTTTTTCCAGGCTTCGTCGCTTAGTCCAACAAGCTCGGCCCGATATCGTTCAATCGTTTCTCTTTCACGCGAACATACTTTCGGCATTCGCCTATTCGCCTCGAAAAGTTCCGATTATTGGCGGGGCACGCGTCGTGGAGCCAAACTGGCGGCGGGTACAATTGAGCCGCATTGCCGCCAAAAGAATGCATCGAATCGTCTGCGTCAGCCAATCGGTTGCTAATGCTTGCGAAATTCGCGAGAGAATTCCTCGAGAAAAGATCGTTGTGATACAGAATGGTGCTTCGATAACTGAGGACTGTACGGCCGGGCAATGCCAAGGCCAGCTTCAAAACGACGCGGTTTTAGAGCGAACGAATTACGCGCAGGAACAATTAGGACTCGCTCCATCGACACCGTGTTTGCTCTTTGTCGGTCGCCTCGATTACCAGAAAGGGACCGATGCGCTTTTGGAAAGGGCCGACCGAATTCTTGCCGCCTTGCCGCAGCACAATTTAATTTTGATTGGCGATGGTCCTTTGAAAGTCGTAGCCCAATCGAATGCTAGCCAGTGCATACATGAACATCGGATTCATTTTACCGGTCGTCGAGACGATGTTATGAAATGGATGCGAGCTTGCGACTTGCTGCTGCTGCCGACTCGATACGAAGGGATGCCGAACGTAGTGATCGAAGCCATGTCGTGCGGCTTGCCGATCGTCAGCACTCGAGCCGAGGGAGTGGCAGAATTGCTGGGACAAGCGGCCAAGGAGCAAACAGTCGCTGTCAATGATTGGGATGCTTGGGCCGAAAAAGTGATTCGCATCGCCTCGGAACGTGAGTCTCGACTTCGACTAGCCAAATCGAATTTCGAAAGATGTCTGCAGCAGTTCAACCTCGCCGATAAGCTTCGCCAATACGAAGACCTCTACCTGCAAACTACGGCAATTGGATATCGATCCATACCAATCGGTGGTCGGAAGCGTTGAGCAGATCCTTGTCGACAGATTGAAGCTGTTCGACGGTCGGCCAATAAACGCCGCTGGCAACCACTTTGCATTCTTTCGAGGGCAATACAAAGTCACATCGCAAATTGCCTGGTTCATTGTCACCAAAATCGCCCGTGTCCTCGGCAGGATCGCCCTTTTGCAATTTGTTCTTTTTTCCTTGTATAGCCGACGCTTGCTCGGCACCGAGGCTTCGTGGAATAGCGTTCGAGTTGATGCGAGGCGACTTCAATAGCGCGTGAATTCCTTCCCGTCGCCCGCTTCCATCATTGGGGTCCGCATTCAGATCGCCTAAGACAACAAAAGTTGCCGACGAATCGAGCGGGCCAACAGTTCCTTGGTCGGAACGAAGATATTCTGTTCCTGGGCCACCTGATATATAGTCTAGAAGCAATCGAATTTCGTCGTGATTGCGACGACCATTTTTGTCCTCCAGTTTGTCGAATACCGGCGGAGTTGGATGCGAAGCGATTATATGAATCTGCTTGCCGTCGACTTCGATCGGAACATCCAGATGCGTCTTCGAGCTGAGTCGCAATTGGTTCCAGATTTCATCCGACCAATACGGAGTTCCATCCTGATTCATAGGTCGCAAAGCACCTGGCATTTCGCTCCAAAGCAGTTTCTGAAACGACCGAGCTTTTTCTTTCAAAATTGGATATCGGCTGAAGACAGCCATTCCGTACTGGCCTGGATATTCTCCGAAACCAAAGGCATCGTTGGGGCCACCTAGCCGCCCGTTTTTATCGATATCGATTCCAGACGGAACTCCGGTGTTGACTTCGCTCGTGAAGACATACTTGAGACTTCGAGTATTCCCTTTCGAGTTCCCAAAGTACTCTTTCAAGAGAAGCTCGGCCGATTCACCGCCGTCATAGTCGACTTCGTTGGCCAGCAAAATGTCAGGACTAACCGCTTGGATGATAGTCGCCAACCTACGAACCTGAGCATCGTTATTTTTCAGATCGCGAGAAAGTTCGCCTAGCGCCTTGCGATGCAGCGATACATTGAAGGTCGCAATTCGAATGGCTCCGTTTGCTGGCGGCGGTAGAGCAAGACTTGATTCTTGAGAAAACAACGGGGCTCCGTATAAAGCCATCGCCAGTACTACGGCAAGGGCAGAGCTTGGGAACGAGAGCAATAAAGGGTTGCGATGTGTCTTCATAAGGACGCTATTATCATAAGGACGCTATTATCATAAGGACGCTATTATCGACCAGTGGGCGAGCGATGGAAATGGACATGTTTCCAACTTCCTGCATTTCGCTGCCAAACTCGCGTTTCTTCCATCGCGGCGGTAACCGGCTGCCCGGCTGCGTTTAATTTCTGCGTTAATCGAACATAAGCGATGACAGCGACGTCGTTCATTATTCGGATATGGGGTGCGACGATCGTCGATTGGACCGGAGAATGGTCGTTGCCGGGCAGTTTGAAGTAGAAGTGGTGAAAATCGAGTCCATCGACCAAATTCCCAGCCGCTTCCGGCTCAAACGCAGTCAAAGACGGGTCGCAAAGTTCGGAATAGGTCTCCCAGTCGCCGCTGGTGGCTGCCAGGAGCAGACGTTGGGTAAGTTCTAAAACTTCATCGCGATCGGAATCAATCGACATTTCGAACGACCTCTAGATTTGTCTCGTGAGGATGATTTTACAGGAGAATACGCTGTTTTCTTGTTTTTATCCGACCTCGCCCGTATCGGATAGACGGCTGATCATTTAGCGATCCGAGTAAGGTGCTAACGCACTCCGGCTGATGAATAATCCAGGCTAACACCGCGTCGCTCACATTTTCCTCTGGTCGCTTTTGGTGCCAAAAAAATAAAAAATCGTTGCAAACGGAACAAGCCTTGCGTGAGAGGGTAGCGCGCGGATAGACTACGTGGCTTGCTTGAAAACCAGTGGAACTACGTGCGATCGATTTGATGCCGTAAGTCCATGTAGATAAATAAGTTCCGTTTTTAGGAGACGGCTATATGCCGCGTTTGCTCGGCGTCGACATTCCGAATGATAAACAGGTCGTGATTTCGTTGACCTACCTCTATGGCATTGGTCCATACGTGGCTCGCGAGCTTTGCGTTAAAACGCAAATCGACCCTACGAAAAAAGCGCGGGATTTAGACGAGGATGAACTGAGCCGTTTAGCTTCGCTTGCCGAACGCGATTACACGGTCGAAGGGCCGCTCCGTCGTCAAATCGGACAGAATATTCATCGACTACGCGAAATTAAATGCTACCGAGGGATGCGCCATCGTGCCGGCTTGCCGGTTCGTGGTCAGCGCACCCGCACTAACGCTCGGACTCGAAAAGGTCCGCGAAAGACGGTTGCAGGCAAGAAGGGCGTCAAGGACTTGAAGTAGTCCTGATCGCCGAACGATTCTTATTTTACCGACACAGCCAATCGAGGTTGTTGTCAAGCTTCAGATAGACAACGTCAGCGCTTTTTCCGAAAGGCAAGTATTGTGGCCAAGGCTGGTTCAACTAGTAGTAACAATAATAGCAGCAACGCTGCGAACAAGCGTCGAAAAGTTCGACGCAACGTGACTTCGGGAATCGCGTACATCAAGTCGACGTTTAACAACACGACGGTAACGATTACTGATAATCGCGGCGATACCCTGTGCTGGGCTAGCGGCGGAACGTGCGGCTTCAAAGGAAGTCGCAAGAGTACGCCGTTTGCCGGTCAAGTTGCTGCCCAGCAGGCAGCCGAAAAGGCCGCAAAGTATGGTGTTAAAGAAATCGAAGTCCGAGTCAAAGGTCCTGGGTCGGGACGCGAAAGCGCTATCACCGCCCTCCAATCGGCTGGCATTACCGTCAAGTTGATCCAGGATATTACCCCGATTCCACATAATGGCTGTCGACCACGCAAGAAACGACGAGTCTAGTCGTCGGTTTGTTTGCTTTGTGTTGAAGTAGCAGTTTTTCATTCAGTCAAATTTTTTGAGGAAATCTCCAGATGCATGTCCGTTGGCGTGGATTGGAACTACCTAGTGTCGTAAATGTCGATCGAGCATCGCTGAGTGCGACGTACGGTAAGTTTGTTGCAGAGCCTTTCGAGCGCGGTTTTGGAGCCACTATTGGCAACAGCTTGCGCCGTGTTCTTCTTTCGAGTCTCGAAGGAAGTGCAGTTACCCAGATCAAGATTCGAGGAGCTCAGCACGAGTTTTCATCGATACCTGGCGTTCTAGAGGATGTCACCGATATCGTCCTGAACGTTAAATGCTTAGTTGTTAAAAACCATAGCGAGTCGACGCGAGTCATTACTGTCGAACGGAGCAAGGCCGGTCCGATTACCGGTGCCGATGTTGAAACGGATGCTGACGTAGAAATTATCAACGCCGACTGCGTTTTGGCGACGTTGACCTCCGACACGCCGTTTATGATGGAAATGGTTGTCGAAAATGGTCGAGGCTATGTACCGGCCAGCGAACACAGTACAGGTGATCACGAAATCGGTATTATTCCGGTCGACGCCGTTTTTTCGCCGGTAACTCGCGTTCGCTACGAAGTTGAAGAAACTCGAGTCGGACAGAAGACGAACTACGATCGCTTGATCGTCGAGATTTGGACCGATGGTTCGGTCGGCCCCGAGATGGCCTTGGTCGAAGCGACGAAGATTCTCCGAAAGCATTTGAATCCATTTGTTCAGTATGCCGAACTCGGAAAACAAGTCTACGCGACTTCACGCGGTGGGCCAGGTTCGCCAGAAGCTCAGCTTGAAGCTCGATTGAATATGCCGATCAACGATCTAAAACTTTCGGTCCGAGCTAATAACTGCTTGGAAGCGGAAGGAATTCGAACCGTTCGCGATTTGGTGATGCGTTCGGAAGATCAGTTGTTGGAAGTCCGCAATTTCGGCGAAACTACTTTGACCGAAGTTCGCGAAAAGCTAACGGCGATGAACATGCACCTCGGAATGCGGTTGCCTTCTAGCCAAAGCGCTCGATAGTTGTCCTGCGGGATGCTTTCGAAGGATCGCTTAAAAATTTTGAAATTTTGAATTGCACGATTGTTTGAATCAACGGGAATGATGTCATGAGACACCGAAGACGCGGAAGAGTACTGGGGCGTTCGCCCTCACACCGAAAAGCATTGTTCGCCAATATGACGAGCGCCCTTTTCTTAACCGAACGCGAAACGTCCGATTTGGATATCGGCGTACCAAAGGTTAAGGGTCGAATTATTACTACGCTTGAAAAAGCCAAGGAAATTCGTCCAATGATCGAAAAGTGCATCACGATTGCCCGCAAAGGTTTGACGTTTGAGAAAGCGGCAGAACCGTTTGGTACGAGCGCAGCGCGAAACACCGACGCTTACAAAGCTTGGCGCAAAAGCGAAGATTGGAAAAAGTGGGTTGAAGCTCGTGGACCAGCCGTCCATGCTCGTCGACGCGTTCTTTCGATGATCCGCGACAAGACGGCTGTATCCATTTTGTTCGATACGATTGCGCCTCGCTTTGAAGACCGAGATGGCGGTTACACGCGAATCATGCGATTGGCGAAGCCGCGTTTAGGTGACAACGGAACTCGAGCGATCATCGAGTTTGTTGGCAAGAATGATCGTGTCAAAAAGAAGGCTACCAAACCTTCCTTTGCCGAGAGTTCCGAGAGTGCTGAATAGTTCACTTGAATCTGCACGGTTGTTTGCGTGACTTGGCAGCGTGTTTGTATTATCGGCGTCGGTTTGCTCGGTGGTTCCATCGGGATGCGCCTTCGTCGCGACAAATTAGCCACTGAAGTCGTCGGATTCGGACGCGATTCTAAGAAGCTACAGAGGGCCGTCGAGCTGGGAGCCATCGATAGTGGCTACCTTGATCTTGCATCGGCTGCACAGAACGCCGATTTAGTTATTTCTTGTACTCCGGTTCAACAAATCGCCGAATCGCTCTTGGAAGCCTCGCAATTCGCAAGTAGCAAAGCGACGTTTACCGACGTTGGAAGTACAAAGTCAACGATTGTGACGACGCTTCAAAACAGCGACTTGGCTAGCCGATTTGTCGGCTCGCACCCGATTGCAGGAAGCGACAAGAGCGGCGTCGAGTTTGCAACCGCCGATCTTTTTAACCAAAAATGTGTCGTCGTAACACCTACGGCTAGTACAAATTTAGCGATCGTCAATTTAATCGAGACGTTTTGGAAAAATCTCGGCGCGACAACCACCAGGATGTCGCCGAGCGATCACGACAATGCGATTGCCGTTACGAGCCACTTACCGCACCTTCTCGCCGCGATATTGTCCTCGGGCACGCCCAAGGAGCTTTTAGAGCTTACTGGAACAGGATGGTGCGATACGACCCGAGTTGCCGCTGGCAGCCCGAAACTTTGGCGACAGATCTTAGAGGAAAATCAAGAGCCTGTCTTACACGCATTGCAGAAGTTTGCCACAATCTCGCGTGAGTGGATCGAGGCGATGGAAGCCAAAGATTTTGATCGTGTTGAACAGCTCTTGATAGCGGGAAAACAAATCCGTGACATTGTGGGAAATCGATATTCATCCAGTTGATGGCCAACCGGATCTTTTGGGTCAACAGGTTGCGACCGACGCGCGTGAAATCGGCTTATGTCAACACCTTTCGATCGAAGCGGCTTACGGCTACTTGATTCAAGGCGAAGTCGACGAGGAATCGATTCGCTTGGCGTCCAAGAAACTTCTGTCCGATCCGGTTACCGAACGAACGGTCATCAACAAAGCAGGGGCGACGGAGTTGCTTGCGGGGCGTTCAACGAACGGAGAAAAGTCCGCGACGTTGATTCACGTCATGAGAAAACCAGGCGTGATGGACCCGGCCGCCAATAGTACACTTCAAGCCTTGCTCGATTTGCAAATTCAAGTCGAAGCTGTCCGAACGCTTCGTAAGTTTTGGGTGCGTGGACTCTCAAGTTCCGATATCGAACGACTATGCCAAAAGATTTTGGCGAATCAATCGATCGAACAGACCGTGATTGGCCCGCTTGCATTGAAAGAGTTGCAGATCGGTTCGACGTTTGTCTTCGTTAAGCAAGTTGTGCCGATACTCGACCTTGACGATGCTGCTCTAGAAAAATTGAGCAAACAAGGTCAGCTCTATCTGTCGTTGACGGAAATGAAAACGGTTCAGACACACTTTGCCAAAATCGGGCGTGAACCAACCGATATTGAGTTGGAGACAGTCGCTCAAACGTGGTCGGAACATTGCAGTCACAAAACATTAGGCGGTCGTATCGAGTATCGAGACGAGAATGGAACTCGACAATTTAACAGTATGCTGAAAGAAACGATCTTCGCCGCGACGCAAAAAATCCGAGCGGAACTTGGCAAGGACGATTGGTGTGTGAGCGTCTTCAAGGACAACGCAGGCGTTGTTACCTTCGACAAAGACTATCACGTCGTCTTCAAAGTCGAGACGCACAACCACCCTTCGGCGATCGAACCGTATGGTGGTGCCAACACAGGTTTGGGCGGCGTCATTCGCGACCCCTTAGGAACGGGACTAGGTGCCAAGCCGGTGTGCAGCACGGACGTCTTCTGTTTCGCTTCACCCGATCGTGATGCAGCAACGTTGCCGCCTGGCGTCCTGCATCCAAAACGAGTCATGAAAGGGGTCGTAGCCGGTGTTCGTGACTATGGAAATCGAATGGGAATCCCAACCGTCAATGGCGCTGTCTATTTCGACGATCGCTATCTAGGCAATCCGTTGGTCTACTGCGGTAACGTTGGATTGTTGCCGGTCGATAAAGTCGAAAAGAGTCCGAAGCCAGGCGACTATATCGTAACGATGGGCGGCCGAACGGGGCGCGATGGTATCCACGGAGCAACGTTTAGCAGCGTCGAGTTGACCGAAGAAAGCGATTCGATCTCGGGTGGTTCGGTTCAAATTGGAAACGCGATTACCGAGAAGATGGTATTGGATGTATTGCTGCAAGCTCGGGATGCAGGTCTCTATAATGCCGTGACCGATTGCGGTGCGGGCGGCTTTAGCAGTGCGGTCGGCGAAATGGGCGAGTCGATGGGTGCCGAAGTTTGGCTTGACAAAGCACCGCTCAAATACGACGGACTAAGCTATACCGAAATTTGGATCAGCGAGGCCCAAGAGCGAATGGTTCTGGCCGTGTCGCCGGATCAGTGGGAAGCATTCAAAACGCTATGCAATAGCGAGGGAGTTGAAACGGCGATTATCGGGCAGTTTGTACCGACCGGTTTATTGCGATTGATGTATGCCGATCAAGAAGTCGGTTGTGTTTCCATGCAGTTTTTGCACGAAGGACGCCCGCCGGTTATTCGCCAAGCGAACTACGAAACGAAACCCGAGCTGCCGATCGACCTGGCCTTAAAGAATCAAAACGACATCGAGAAGACTCTACAAAGTATTCTCGCTTCGCCTAACGTCGCCAGCAAGCATTGGATTATTCGCCAGTACGATCACGAAGTTCAAGCTGGCAGCGTTATCAAACCGCTGGTTGGTCCGCTTTGCGATGGACCAAGCGACGCAGCCGTTGTGCGACCGAGGCTGGAAAGTCAACGCGGATTGGTGATTTCTTGCGGTATGAATCCTCGCTTTGGCGACTTCGATCCGTACCACATGGCGACTTCTGCGATTGACGAAGCGGTTCGCAACGCGGTCGCTGTTGGCGCAGATCCGAGTCGCATTGCAATTCTCGACAATTTTTGTTGGGGTAACACCGATCGGCCAGAGACATTGGGCTCGCTCGTGCGCGCCGCGTTGGCTTGTCATGACCTTGCGGTGGCATGGAAGACGCCGTTTATCAGCGGGAAGGATAGCTTGAACAACGAGTTCGCTTGGTTCGATTCGAGTGGCCGCAAGCAGACAATCGCCATCCCGTCATCGCTTTTGATCAGCGCGATAGGTCAAGTCGACGATGTCGGGCGTTGCGTCACGATGGATCTTAAGAAAGCAGGCAATCCGATTTACTCGCTTGGGGTGACACGCAATGAACTGGGTGGATCGCATGCGGCGATGGTTCGCGGACACAGTGGTGGTGCCGTCCCAAAGGTCGACGCCGTGATGGCCAAGCGAATTTTTGTCGGGCTTCATCAAGCGATTTCTTCGGGTTGGGTGCGAGCTTGTCATGACCTAAGCGAAGGCGGCTTGGCGGTTGCTTTGGCAGAGATGAGTTTTGCAGGCGGTTTGGGAATTGATATCGATGTCCAAGCGTTAGCTGAGTTAATGTTTCTCGATGCCGAAAACTTGCTCTTCTCAGAATCGAACAGTCGATTTGTTTGCGAAGTCAAAGCATCGGATGCCGATTCATTCGAACGCCTGATGAAAGATCTTCCATGCGTAAAAATTGGAAGTGTGAGCGGCAAAGACAACGTGCTGATCCGAACCGGTTCCACAACATTAGTCGATCTGTCATGGCAATCGCTCAAAACAACCTGGCGATCGCCTTTGGATTGGGAATAGTTGTTCCGCTCGTTTCAGGCTCATGCCTCGAAATAAAAAAGAGTGTATTTTCCAGACAATTAGCCGGTACGCGTTAGCGTCCGGTTTCTGCGCATCGAAACGGAAACCGGACGCTAACGCGTACCGGCTGATCGGCGTGTGAGCGAATTCAATTCCGAGGAGTTAGGAGGAAGGAGATGCTAAAAATCGATGGAACGATGAGTCGCTCTGTTTTGGCGGGGCTGTTGCTTTGGGCCGCCTTTCCTCCGCTCAATTGGTGGCCGCTCGCTGCAGTGAGCGTTTCGATCTATCTCACTTGGATCTATCCATCGGAGAAACTAACGCGCCGCGATTACTTTGCGATTTGGATCGGAGCGAGCCTTTGTTGGCTTGCACTTCTTCAGGGGATACGTTTAGCTTTTTGGCCACTTTATGCAGGTTGGATTGCCCTATCGCTTTACTTGGCAATCTACACCGTTGCCTTTGTCGGACTTTCACGAGTCCTCGTGCATCGATGGCGATGGCCGATCGTGATTGCTACACCGTTGGCCTGGATAAGCCTTGAACTAGCTCGAGGTTATATAATCACAGGCTTTTCGAGCTGTTTGCTTGGTCATGTCGTTGCTTCACATCCGACGCTGATTCAGATCGCAGCTCACTTGGGTGCCTATGGGATAAGTGCGTCAGTGGTGTTGGCAGCGTTCGTTTTGTTTTTGATGCTCGACCATGGGAGAACGATCGGGTTCAACACAAAGAGCCACTCGGGTGCGTCTATCGTTTTGTATTCATTGCATCGCTGGCAACTATTAGGTGCATGTGTAGTTTTGGCTGCTGTAGTTGGATTTGGAGTTTGGGAAGTCTCGCGAAACAAAGCGATTTCGGAAAACAATCCACCGCTTTTTTCGGCGTTATTGATCCAAGAGAACGCGCCGACCATTTTTGACTTAGACCCAGAAAGCAATTTTCGTCGCAACGATCTGTCTTGGGATAACTACCTTGAACAAACTCGAATAGCCGCGAAAGCTACGTCCAAAATTGATTTGATCGTCTGGCCGGAATCGGCGTTTACAAGGAACGAACCTGTTTTTGAGTGGAACGGTTCAGCGACGCTCCCGGCTAGGCTGATTGAAGACAAGGTCGATGTAATGCAGCTCGAACGCGTCGTTCAGTCGTTCCAATCTGCCTTGGAGGATCGGGTCACTCGCTTGTATGAGACCGTAAAGTTCGCTACCGACGATGCCTCGCATCCCTACTTTTTGCTCGGCAACGATATGATCCGGATTCAGGGTGCGGACTATGATCAATTCAACGCGGCTCTTTGGCTGGGACCTGATCGGACGATAAAGGACTACTACGCAAAACAGCATCGTGTCATGTTCGGCGAATATATTCCGTTCGCCGAATATTTTCCGATCCTCAATCGAATACCTGGAGTGCCACGTTTGAGCGCCGGAGAGAAATCGGTTTGCTTCGATTTGGATGGCAAAGCGTCGATCATTCCGAGCATTTGTTTCGAGAACGTTTTACCGCACTTCTTGCATCGACAGATTCTATCGGCAGAAATGCGTTCTATATCGCCCGATGTGATGGTCAACATCACCAACGACGGCTGGTTTCGTGGTTCGAGCATTTCCGATCATCATTTGGCGAACGCGACTTTGGCGAGTGTCGAGAATCGTCGACCGATGTTGGTAGCCGCCAATACGGGCCTTTCGGCTTGGATCGACGGCGGTGGAAAACGTATCTCCGTCACCCAGCGTCTTCAGGCTGGCTATATTCACGCCGAGCCAAAGCGAGATGGCCGGTGGGGGCTTTGGCAAGCGATAGGCGACTGGCCCATTCGCGTCATCGCCGGTGTCTGTTTTATCCTGTGGCTTTGGCCAACTACGCGCAAGAAAAGGGACCATTGAACTTCAAACCCCTAGGTGCCCCTTTCAAAGCGGGGAGCTGCTACTAGAATAGCTATTCGAAAGTCGCAGGCGTTTCGGTCTCTCGCCTTGAGCGGATGAAAATGCCCGAATGTGAGCCGATGGCGCTAGCCACGGGTTCTGAAAACGCGGGGAATTCGTCGCAACGTTCAAGTGAAGAACCGGCGGCTCGCGCCTTGCCGCTCACAATTCCATCGGTCCAACCTCACCCCCTTTCCCCGAAGAACCGAGTCGAGGGGAGCAAGAGCATTTGATGATCAAAAGTCCGATACAGTTAAAAAAAGCCGATGACCTTTTCGAGAAAAGCTCGATGAGTTTCGGCGATCATCTCGAAGCGCTTCGAAAGAGTCTTATTTGGACTTTTATCTGGCTTGGAATCGGGATGGCGATCGGACTTCCGATGGCGAACTGGGCAATTCGATATATCCAAACACCACTCGAAGCTTCGCTCGAGGAATTTTACGATCGGCAAACGATTCGTGACATCGAAGCAAAAACTGGAGACAAGGTATCAACGGATTTAGCGGCATGGATCAAAAAAAATAAACTCTATCAGCAAGTGATCGCCGTTGATGTTGACGATTTGAACGCGGCGATCAGCGCTGAAGAAACGCCGAAATCGGTCGACGCGGTCAGAGACTCTGAAAAAATAATGTCTTCGGTCGATCGAATGCGATGGATCAAGACGTTTATTCCGATCCGAACCAATACCGACGCGCTTGGATTGCAAGAGCCATTTATGATCTGGCTCAAGGCCGGATTTGTACTCGGTTTCGTGATTGCTAGTCCTGGGATTTTTTATGCATTGTGGACTTTTGTGGCGGCTGGACTTTACCCGCACGAACGCCGATATGTCTACCTTTTTTTGCCGATGAGCGTTGGACTCTTCGTCGGCGGAGCGGCCTTGGCGTTTTTTGTAATTTTCCGGTTTGTCATCGACTTTTTGCTTAAATTCAATGAGTCGATGGGGATCAATGCGTCGCCTCGATTGACCGACTATATGTCATTCGCAGTGATCCTTCCGTTGGGGTTCGGAATTGCCTTTCAGTTGCCGTTGGTGATGTTGGTTTTAGAACGCATCGGAATCTTGTCGACGAAACTGTATCTCTCTCAATGGCGTTCGGCGATCTTGATCATCGCTTTTCTGTCGATGATCCTAACACCGGCGGAACCGATGAGTATGATCGGAATGTGCATCCCCTTGGTCGGACTCTATTTCCTCGGAATTTTGCTCTGTTTATGGATGCCGCGAGGTGGATCGCCACACAAAGGATTCGATCCGAAGTAGTCGCTATTTCAAGCGATAGCACATGATTTTATCCTGCTCGCGAAAGTAAAGTAATCCGTCCGAGATCGCAGGATAGGACCAGGATTCTTTTTGCTGGAAAACGGGTTTGAAGCTTCGCACTACTTCGAATTTTTCGGCGTTTGCTTTGACGACAGAGATCGTCCCGTCTTGAAATCGAAAGACAAGATGACCGTCGGCGTAGACAACCGACGATTCGCCTTTTCCTAGGCCGCGTTCAGGTCCCCATTTAATTATTCCAGTTTTCAGTTCGACGCAGATCGGCAACCCCAATCCATTTCCATGACCGCAGTAAATATGCCCGTCAACTAAAACCATACCCCCATGTTTGTTTTGAAGTGTCTTGGCGTCCAAGAAATAGACTTCTTCCATCGCAACGCTTTCGTCCCCTTTGCCGGAGAGTTTTAAAAGCGCCGAGCCGGTGTTGTATCCGGTCGAACAAAAAATGTTGTCGCCTGCAACGATGACGGCAGGAATATTGGCTGTCTTGTTTCCTACTCTGGCGTATCGCCACAACAATTCGCCATCGCTAGCTCGAACACCGATCACGCCTTTTCCGACCAACTGTACGTATTGCTTTACGCCTCCAGCGTGGCTGACCATGATCGACGAGTAACCAGCACCATCTTTTAGAGCGGTCGTATCGCGGCTGGTGTCCTCCATTTTCATCGACCAAATTTCGTGGCCGGTTTGCTTATTGAGTGCGACCATCATATTGTCGTTGGCGCCTGGGGTGCAGACGACAACATCGCCTTCGACGAGCGGAGATTCAGAGAAGCCCCATTGGCTCATCATCGTTCCGTTCCAGTCGCTGAAGGCTCGTCGCCAAATCGGCTCGCCCGTCGATGTATTTAGACAGACGATCGAACCATCCGAACCACAGATATAAAGTCGATCGCCATCGACCGTCGGCGTGCTTCTCGATCCCTCATACGAATGCTTGGGTTTTCTCTCGCTAATGGGGCGCGTCCAAAGAACATGACCATCGGTTACCGAAAGCGCCGTAACTTGCTGTGCATTGCTCGAGTTGCCCGTTGTGAAAACGCGGCCATCGACAACTGAAACACTGGCATATCCACTACCGACACCCTCTGCAATCCACTCGAGCTTCGGATCTTCCTTGGCGATATTTTTCCATAGTCCCGTTTCGCTGCTCTTTCCATCGCGATGTTGACCGCGAAACTGAGGCCACGGGTCGGCGATCGCGAACATCGAACTGCTGCACAATGCCGTGACCACGGTGCACTGCATAAGAAATAAATTTCGAGATGAACCTGATCGCATATTTGCAGCCTTTTGCATTCGCTAATAATTTTTATAAAACTCGACGTCCGTTGGTGAGATGTTCGGCAATCTCGAACGCGATTTCTAGTGCTTGTTCGTAATTGAGACGCGGGTCGAGTTGCGTATGGTAAGCGCTTTCAAGATCCGCTTCGGTCAAATTTCGCGAACCGCCAACGCACTCGGTGACGTTCTCACCGGTTAACTCGAGGTGGGCGCCGCCAAGTTTCGAATTGCATTCGCGATGAATCTCGAATGCTAGTCGCAACTCTTCGCAGATGTCGTGGAAGCGGCGAGTTTTCCGACCGTGTTGCGTTGAGACGGTATTGCCGTGCATCGGATCGCAGATCCAGAGAACTCGCTGATTTTTTCGAATTAAATGCTCGATCATCGGCGGCAGCGACTTAGCAATCTTCGCGTGTCCCATGCGGTGAATCAGCGTCAATCTTCCCGGCTCATTTTCTGGATTGAGTCGAACAACGAGTTCGGATAGTTCATCCAATTCCATACTCGGGCCAACTTTGACAGCGATCGGATTACGGATACCGCGAAAGTATTCGACATGGGCACCATCGAGCGACCGAGTGCGATCTCCGATCCAAGGCAGGTGCGTCGAAAGATTGTAGTAGCCGGTGCCACGTACACTTTTTCGAGTCAACGCGGTTTCATAAGCCAAATGCAGGGCTTCGTGCGATGTATAAAAGTCAACGCGACGCAGCTCTTTCGGTTCACTGCCCAAAATCGTTTCCATGAATCGAATGGCGTCTCCGAGCGATTCGACTAGCTTCTGGTAGCGCTGGGCGACATCCTTCGAAGCCTGATCGACAAACGTCAAGTTCCAGTTCTCCGGATGATGAAGGTCAGCAAAGCCTCCTTCGCTAAGTCCTCGAATGAAATTCATCGTCAGCGCTGAACGCTCATAGCCACGAAGAAGCAACATGGGATCGGGGCGACGAGCTTCGGCTGTGAATTCGTTTTTGTTGATCAGATCGCCACGGTAGCATGGGAGCGTGACTCCGTTTTGCGTCTCGGTGTCGGACGATCGCGGTTTGGCGTATTGGCCCGCCATGCGTCCCAAGCGGATAATTCGGCAGCGTGCTCCGACGACGATTGCCAAGCTCATTTGCAGCAAAACCTTGAGCTTGCTTGCTATCGGCTCGGACTGACACCCTTCAAACATTTCTGCGCAGTCGCCACCTTGGAGCAACCAGGCATCGCCGAGCTGAGCTGCGGCCAGGTCGGTCCGCAACCGATCGACTTCCCAGCTTGTCACCAAGGGCGGTAACCGCTCTAGCTCGCTGAGGATATTGGCAAGCTGCGTTTGGTTCTCGTATGTGGGTTGCTGGACAATCGGAAATGACTGCCATGATTTGGGGGACCAGCTACCGGCCATCGCTCACCTAAAAAAGTCAAAATGCTAAAATAACGTTCAAACAATGGGAAGCATAACAGCGTGGTTGCGAAGGACGATTTTCGCAAGCCCAGAAGGCGAAAACCGCAAATTTCCGGACGATTTCTCGGCTGATCGTCAAATCTTTTGGAAAAGCAGTCCATGGACTATACTCGGCAACCAAAAGTTGAACTCGAAATGAATCCATGACGCTGCGACTCGATCCGAACCAATACTCTCAAGCAGCCGAAATCCTTCGTCGAGGCGGAACGGTCGCTTTTCCGACAGAAACGGTCTACGGATTAGGTGCAGATGCTACCAATGCGTCGGCGATCCAGGCTCTTTTTACTGCTAAGGGACGACCGTCCGATAACCCGCTGATCGTCCATTTGCGACACGTTGAGCAGTTGAACGCTTGCTGCCGTGTAATTCCTGACGTCGCTTATCGATTCATGGCGGCCTTTTGCCCAGGGCCATTAACGATCGTGCTTCCTAAACAACCATCGATAGTCGATGGTGTTACAGCAGGCTTGGATACTGTGGCGGTTCGATTCCCTTCGCACCCGACGGCCCAGAAAATTCTCGAAGCAGCCGGATTGCCGATCGCAGCACCCAGCGCTAATCAATCCGGTCGACCTAGTGCGACGACTTGGCAAGCGGTTCTGGAAGATCTCGATGGTCGCATCGATGCAGTGATGTGTGACGGTGCAACCGATATTGGTCTGGAGAGCACGGTGCTCGATCTTAGCCAATCGCACCCAATCATACTCCGGCATGGAGCCATTACGCTTGAACAGCTTCGGGATGTCGAACCAACAACAAGCTTGCGATCGTCGCTCGATTCCAATCGTCCCAATTCCCCAGGACTTCGCCATCGCCACTATCAGCCTCGTTGCAACGTCGTGTTGTGTGACGGACCGGACGAAATAAAAGAACGAACCTCTCGACAAGAAGTGAAACATTCGAAAACGGCATACATCGGGTTGTCCGCACCAAACGGCGATAGGGAAATCGCGATGCTGAAGCATTGTCAAAGCCTGGACGACTATGCTCGATTTTTTTTCGATTTCTTTCGACAGTGTGACGCCGCAGGTATTGAAACCATTTATTGCCAGCGAGTCGAAGAGGTTGGTCTAGGGCGTGCCATGATGGACCGACTGCGTCGCGCAGCCGGGGATGCTTAGGAACGGGTCAAAAATAACTTCACGTTTTTCTAAATGGGGCGTGCCACCCTACGTTACGGAAGTTATTCTTGACGTTTCCTGAGCGAGAAACGAAAGCTCCTCAAATTCAGGACGCCTGACTCACATACTCTTTCAGTTGCAATTCGACTTGCGCCGCAACATCCGCCCAGTTGCCTTGCTCGGATTGCCGAAAAAGTCGCAGCGACGAATACCAGGGGCTGTCGTCACGATCGAGAAGCCATCGCCAGTCGGGCATTTTATTCAAAAGCACCCAAGCCGGTCTTCCGAGGGCACCTGCAAGATGGGCCATCGACGTGTCGCTGGTAATCACCAAATCCAGTTGCGAAACGATCGCTGCTGTATCCATAAACGCTCCGCTGGACACATCTGTCCCTTCGGGTAGTTCGATCAAAGGTTTTATACCTGTCCATTCTTTGATTTGCTCGACGCCGTAACCTTGTTGAAGGCTGATGAATTGAATCCCATCGATCTTACCGAGTCGTTCGTATGTCTTGAGAGGAAACGACCGGAAAATATCGGCCATATGGTCGCGATTGCCCTGCCAAACCAGCCCGACACGGAGTCCCATCGGCGCGTTGGATTGAAGCCATTGCTTCCAATAGCCCATCAAGTACTCGGGCGGTTGAAGATATCCCTTGGGCATCGGAATATTCGAGTCGTCAATCGAAAGGAGATCGGCAACGTCCAGTAGTGAACAGTGGTAGTCAAAGGGTTGTTCGATCGGCAAACTATTCGGCACGTATGCATCGATTCCACGACATTTCCTGAGCAATGCCGTTAACGCTGGCGGCCCATGAACGATGACTCTTGCCCCTCGTTCTTGGAGTACGGCGGCGAATCGGATGAAATGGATGGCGTCGCCCAATCCCTGCTCAGAATAGAGCAAGATCGTCTTGCTCGAAAGCGATTCGCCAGTCCATTTGGGTTGCAGGTAGTTAACCTGTGACGCTTCAGCACATTTCCAGCGCCATCGATATTCGGGCCAGCCACGTTTGAAGTCGCCCTTGAGTAAGTAAATTACGCCCAAATTGCGATGCGTTTCGGCTTCCTCGGGCGATAGTTTTTTAGCCTGAGCGTAGCTCTCCAGCGCCAAATCGTAGTTGCCTTGCCAAGCATGGAGCGTGCCGCGGTTTTTATGGGCGCTGAGGTAGTTCGGATCAAACGCTAAGGCCTTTTGAAATGCTTGTTCGGCTTCCTCGGGGCGGTAGTCGTATCGCAGCGAATTGCCCATGTTATTAAAGGCAATCGGGAAATGTGGGTTGATCGCGATCGCTTTTTCGTACGCTTCGATCGCTTCGCGATAACGCCGCAAATCGTGAAGCGCGATCCCTAGATAGCACCACGCATTGGCATGGTGAGGGATTTTTTCAATAACCTGTCGATACATCTGGTGGGCTTGCGCTACTCCACCACTCTGATGAACCTTCCAGGCAGACTGTAAAAATTCGTCGGCAGTTGGCATGCCGCCCCATTATCCAACCTTCTTCCAGTTTGGCTACACCCATTCACGTGGAGTACGCTTCCTGCTTGCGAATCTCACTTGATGGCAAGCTGGAAGCTTACCCCACTTGGACTACTCCCCGCTCTACCTGAAGCTTGCCGCTTGGTACGATATGAATACACACTTTTTTGCTTTCCTCCTGAATTTAAATCATGAACCAATTCCGAATTGAACGCGACTCGATGGGCGACGTCCAAGTCCCAGCGAAAGCTTATTTTGGTGCCCAGACACAACGGGCCGTCGAAAATTTTCCTATTTCAGGTTGGCGATTACCGACGCCGCTTGTTCGAGCAATGGGACGAGTCAAGTATGCTTGCGGCGTCGCGAATCGAGATCTCGGAAAGCTGACCGATTCAGGAAAAAATCGAATGAGCGCGTCTCAAGTTCAAGCGATGCTGACTGCTTGCCAACAAGTCATTGATGGCAAGATGGATAACGAGTTTCCAATCGATGTCTTTCAGACGGGATCCGGCACATCGAGCAACATGAATGCCAACGAAGTGATTGCGAACTTAGCGATCGAGCTGCTTGGGGGCGATCGCTTTGCGAAAGAAAAATCGATTCATCCGAACGATCACGTCAATATGGGGCAAAGCACCAACGATACCTTTCCGACCGCCATTCACGTGGCCGTCGCCTATCAAATCGAGCGAGAGCTCATTCCGGCCTTAACCGCCTTTCAGATGCAGCTCGCTAAGAAGGCTCGGGACTGGGATCGAATTATCAAGATTGGTCGAACTCACTTGATGGATGCCACGCCGCTGCGATTGGGTCAAGAATTCGGAGGTTTCGCAAGGCAATTAGAGCTTTCAATCAAGCGAGCTCGGGCTGCATTAGAAGCGGTTTTAGAATTGCCAGTCGGTGGTACCGCAGTCGGCAGCGGCATCAACACGCACCCTGAATTTGGGAGGCGAGTCGCCGAGAACTTGGCGAAGCAAACCGGAATTCGTTTCGTCGAAGCTGTCGATCATTTCGAAGCCAATGCACAGCGCGACGGTTTAGTCGAATCGCATGGTCAACTCAAGACGATCGCTATGACGCTTTTCAATGTCGCGAACAACATTCGCTGGTTAGGTTCTGGACCTCGCTGCGGATTTTTTGAAGTGATTTTGCCGGATCGCCAACCGGGCAGCTCGATCATGCCCGGGAAAGTCAATCCGGTAATGTGCGAAAGCATGATGCAATTGACAGCTCGAGTCATGGGAAATGACGCGACGATGACCATGTGCGGGGCGGCCGGCGGAAATTTCCAGCTCAATATCATGATGCCAGTCATGGGGCATGCTGCGCTCGAATCGATCCATCTTTTGACTCATGGAACCAAAGCCTTCATCGAGTTTTGCATGGAAGGTTTAGAAGCCAACCCAATCGCTTGCGAAGCCTCCGTCGAGCAAAGCCTTTCGATGGTGACGAGCCTCAATCCGTTTATCGGCTACGAGAAAGCTTCGAAACTAGCCAAGGACGCATTCGCATCTGGCAAAACGATTCGTGAATTGTGTATCGAGGAAGGAATCGTCCCCGAAGAGACGCTCAAAGCTGCGTTAGATCCATTTTCAATGACCGAACCGCAAGGGTAAATTGCGGTATGCTGCACAAACATCAGAATGTGAGCCGTTGGCGCTAGCCACGGGCTTTTTGTGGTGGTTCCATCTTTTGCAGTGGTTCCATGTTGCAGCCCGCGGCTAGCGCCGACGGCTCACTAAATTGTTAGCTCGCTAGTGCCGATTCTCGCGCCGCGATTGTTCCGGTCAAGTCGGCGGCGATCATAACTGAATTGATTCCCGAGCCGATCCCCATCAAAACTGTTCGCGATGGATCGGCAATTTGGTTGGAAAACAACCCTTCACCCAATGCAGTTGGCAGGGCAACCGAACCGGTGTTGCCAAGGTACTCGAAGGTTGCAAAATCGCGATCGATAGGTAGTCCTATTCGATCGAGCATAAGGCGTCGATGAGTCGCACCGACTTGATGGCATACGGTTGCTCGAATTTCCGATTTTGGCCATGGTAATTCGCGTTCGAGTTTTTCAAAGGCGGCTGCTCCGGTAGCGATGCCCATTTCCAAAAGCTTTTCCGAATCGGTATTCATGATCGGCTGCATCGAATCACCGGCCTGATCGGTATCGCTTTGGCAAAGCGCATACTCGGCGGTATTCGCGTGTGCAACGATTGAATGAAGAGCACCGCTTGCGCCAAATCGTTCGCGATCGACTAAGAGCCATGCGCAGCTTCCCGAGCCAATCGTTAACGATGCAAACGCCGATTTGATCGACTGACGCGTTAAGGATTGATCGCCGTTAAGCTGAGCGATGGTCGCTTCGATCAAACCTCGAGCGTTCTCGGTTCCAACGGCAATCCCGGCATGAATGACGCCTGCTTCAATCATCATGGCGATCTGCATCGTTGCGTTCATAATACCCAAGCAGGCATTGGAAACATCGTACACCCAAGCATCGTTCGGCAATCCTAGCGCATGATGAACGCCGCATGCCGTCGCTGGTTCGAGATAGTCGCGACAGACACTGGCGTGGATCAAGCATCCAATCGACTTGGGATCGATCCCGGCTGCGGTCATCGCGAGCCGACCGCTGCGGATACTCGGCTCGGCAATTCGGGTTTTTAGCGGCCATAAGCGACGCTCGCGAATGCCGCTCATCAATTCCAGACGACCTACAGGTAGTTTCAACCGGTGGTAGAGCGGATCTAGTCGATTTTCGAGTTGTTCCGAAGTTAAAACCTCGGACGGCAAGACATATCCGACGGAGGCGATAGCAACACGGTTGAATTTCATGCGAAAAAACCAGCATTATTGAGGATTTGTTAGCCCCTGGGCGTTCGGTCGGCAAGTCTCAGAGGTTACTGAAAAGTTAGCTAGTCGGTCGCGCCGACAAAAGCATTCGCTAATGCTAGCACCTCATGTAGTCGCAGCAAAACTCCAAATAGTCAAATGTTCCAAAACTATTGCCGAGGTAGTGTTGCTTGGTATCGTCATCACACATTGGTGATTCGATTTGTTTGAACAGGAACAATCGAAAATGGGAATCCATGAGACCCAATACCTTTCAGCAGGGATTGCTGGTCTCGAAGTATCGCTACTTTTCACGCAGAGGAAGGACCTTCAAATGTCGAAACGACCGCTTATTGGCCTTAACGCAGATTTTCGTGGTCAGCACCAAGGAGTACCCGCTTACAGCTATCTCGCCTCGGGTTACTATGATTCTATTACGACCGGCGGCGGTTCACCTGTCATTGTTCCAATCATCGATGATGTCGATGCCTTAGAGCGAGTCCTCGACAGTTTGGACGGTTTTGTATTGACCGGCGGTGCGGATCTCGATCCACGCAACGACGGTTTTCATCTTCATAGTTCGGTAAAGCCGATGGATCCGCGACGCGAAAGATTTGACCGTCGTCTCGCGATGGAAATCTGCGAGCGCCGAATGCCGGTCTTTGGAATTGGCGTTGGTCATCAGTTACTGAACGTCGTCCAAGGTGGCGATCTTTACTTTCATATTCCAATCGACGTCCCAACTGCTCTGCCTCATCTAGATACACAGGATCCGAATCATCGACATTCGTTGGTTGTCGAAAGCAATTCGATCCTTGGCCGAGTTTACGGCGAAGGCGAGATTCGGGTGACAAGTCGTCATCACATGGCCGTTGCACGTCTGGCTGACGGCTTCCGTTGCACCGCCAAGTGTCAAGACGGAATTATCGAAGCCTTTGAGAGCCAGCACGACGATTGGTTCGCCATTGGAACGCAATTCCATCCTGAATCGCTGGCCGCTAGCGCACTGGATATTCGAATCTTCGAAGAGTTTATCGAAGGCGTCATGCAACAAATGGGCGAACTCCGGTTGGTCGCTTAGTTTTCTCCTAAGCAAGCCATAATACGGAGATGAAACGCAACTGGACGCGTCGAGAGTTCTAATGCATCGAGCGATAGAACTCCCGAGGGCATGGACGCCCCTTCTCCGTATTGACCGCAACGACTAGCCTTTCGAGATTCCACTACGTCCGGCTTCTTCGAGCCTTTTCTGGTCGAGCCGATTGTTTTGAGCGGCTAACCAAACTAAAAGCCCTTTTTGCAAATGCATTCGATTGCCGGCTTGCTGGATAACGGCACTCTTGGGCGAGTCGATAACTTCGTCGGTGATTTCCTTGCCACGTCGAGCGGGCAAGCAGTGAAGGACGCGACAATGATCAGGAGCTTGTCGCATTAAGTCGCCATTGACTTGAAAGGCCTTGAAATCCTGTTCTCTCGAAGCGGCTTCCGCTTCTTGTCCCATGCTTGTCCAGACATCGGTGTAGACGAAGTCGGCGTCCGATAGTGCGGCTTTGACGTCAGTCGTTTGCTCGACGTCAAGCGAATTACAGGCATCCTTTACTCTTGCAATCCAGGACGCTTCGATATGGTATTCGGTAGGGCCTACAAGTCTAAATCGCATTCCGGCCATGCCGCAGGCATGAAGCAGCGAGCGAGCCACATTGTTTCCGTCGCCAACGTAGGTTACTTGCTTTCCTGCAACCTTACCGGCGATTTCCCGCATCGTCATAATATCGGCCATCGCTTGGCAAGGGTGCGACATGTCCGTCAAGCCGTTTATGATCGGAACGCAATTATACGATGCCAGCTCTTCGACGGTATGGTGTGAGAAAGCTCGGCAAACGACAACGTCGACGTACTCCGCTAAGACCTGAATGAAATCGCTAGTCGCTTCGCGCTGCTGCCAACCAACATCCTGTGTCAAGTAAAGCGGCGTTCCACCCAATTGTGTCATGCCGGCCTCGAAGCTGACGCGTGTTCGAAGACTAGGTTTTTCGAAAAGGAGGGCCAGTGTCTGATTGGCAAGCCAATTCTGTCGACTCCCTTTTTGCCAATCGGACTTCAAGCGATGGGCCAAGTCCTCGATGGCATGGAATTCGGCTGGTGATATATCGAAGAGGGTACGTAAATGTCTCATCAAAAAATACTTTACAATAATCGCATTAAATAGTGCGTCGTTGAACGAGTTCTGTCCCGACTCCATCCGTCGTATAAATTTCCAAGAGCAGCGAATGTCGTAATCGCCCATCGATAATATGGACTTTTGCAACTCCCCGTTGAAGCGTGTCTAAGCAAGCTTCGACTTTGGGGATCATGCCACCTACGATAACTCCCGAAGCGATCAAGGCGCGAGCTTCATCGGCGGTCAGCGAATGAATCACACTTTCGGGGTCATTCTTGTCTCGACGAACACCGTTGACGTCGCTGACGAAAATAAGCTTCTCCGCACCGAGAGACTCCGCTACCGCCATCGCCGCCGTGTCAGCATTCACGTTATATTTCTGACCCTTCTCATCAATGGCCATCGAAGGTATGACCGGGATCTGCTCGGTGTAGGTCAACGCTTCAATAGTTTGTCGATCTACTCGTGTGACTTGCCCGACAAAGCCGAGGTCAATGGGGTCGCTGTCGGGCTCTTTGAGAAGCAGTTTTTCACCGAAAAGAACTTGGGTTGTTTTGAAGTTCAAGTTCATAGCTCGACCACCGAGGCGTTCGATTTCGGCGGTCAGTTGTTCATTCAATTCGCCTGCCAACACTTGCTCGACGATAGCCAGCGTTTTCTCGTCCGTCATGCGCCGTCCTTTGATCCAGACGGGCTCAATCTTGGCTTCATCCATTGCTTTATTGATCGATGGTCCACCGCCATGTACGATAACGGGCCGCATGCCGACAGACTCCATAAATATGATGTCGAGCAGGGCATGATGCATGGCTTCTGGATCGCCCATCAGCGATCCGCCAAGTTTAATTACGGTCGTTTTACCTCGGAAGCGTCGAATCCAGCCCATGGCTTCGATCAGCGTGTCGGCTTTGGCAATGGCGTCGTTCACTTTGTTCCGTTCTAGCTATCCGTAGAAATAGACAACGCCCGGAGGGAACCAGCTCTTGCCAGCCGGTCCGCCGGGCGGAGGAAAACTCACCAAGATAGTTGGTAAAGCCAGGGTTTGTCAATAAGACAGACGGTTTCACAGATCACGTCTGGCGTGATGAAAATGCTGAAGGCCGGTAAAATGGGAGTTTTATGGCAAGGCTTAGTTGCCCGACGACGCGGATTGTTGATTTAATCGTTTAACAGTCAGCCGAAGGCGTACTCTTGGCCTATGACGTACGCCTTCGGCTGACGGTTAAACGCAATCCTAGGGGTATTGGACGTCAAACCACTTTAATCATTGGTTGAAGGTATCGTCCAGTGACGCTCGATTCGGTCGCAGCGATCAACTCGGGAGTGCCGGCCGCGATAACGTCCCCACCTTGCTCTCCGCCCTCGGGCCCCATGTCGATCAGCCAATCACATACTTTTGCTACGTCGAGATGATGTTCAATGACGATCACGGAGTTGCCTTGATTCACCAAATTCTGAAGTACGTCGATGAGTCGCCGGATATCGTCAAAATGCAATCCAGTCGTCGGTTCGTCGAGAATATACAACGTTTTAGCGGTCGAAGTACCAGCAAGTTCGGTTGCAAGTTTTACTCGCTGGGCCTCACCGCCGCTGAGTGTATGACTCGGTTGGCCAAGCGAAAGGTAGCCGAGTCCAACATTGACGAGTGATTCTAAAATGCGAGCGATCTTCGAAAAGTTTTGAAAGAACTCGGCCGCCTCCGCAATGCTCATCGATAGAATATCGGCGACGTTTTTTTCCTTGTATCGAACTGCCAGCGTCGGGCGATTGAATCGTCGACCCCCGCATTGCGAACAAACGACATAAACGTCGGCGAGAAAACGCATCTCAATCTTCTTCTGTCCTTGTCCTTGGCAAGCTTCGCAGCGTCCCGGGCCGGCGTTGAAACTAAACCTTTGCGACTTGAATCCGCGCTGCTTGGCGTCACGAGTTTGCGCAAAAACCTGACGGATCTCGTCCCAAACTCCAGTATACGTACTGGGTGTGCTTCGCGAGTTGCGACCAAGCGATCGTTGATCGATCAGGATCAACTTATCGATCTTGTCGACGCCTTCGATGGATCGAAAGGGCCCCGAGATTGTTTTTCTAGGATTGGCGAGTCCCCATTGAACCGCCTTCGAAAGCGTATCGTTTACCAAGGAACTCTTGCCACTGCCGCTGATTCCCGTCACGCCGATAAGACAACCAAGCGGGAATGCGACGTCGATCGATTTCAAGTTGTGCAAATTGGCACCGCGAATTTGAATCGTTGCCTCGGCATCGATCGGACGTCGCGTCGAGGGTACTTTTATCTTTTTCTTGCCATTGAGATAGGCACCGGTGATCGAAGCGTCGCTCTCGATTACTTGCGTCGGAGTGCCATGAGCCAAGATCGTTCCGCCGAGCGGGCCTGCGCCGGGGCCCATATCGACAAGGCAATCGGCAGCTCGCATCATCGCTTCGTCGTGTTCGACCACGACGACCGTATTCCCTTGATCGCGAAGATCCTCAATCACTTCGATCAATCGATCGCCATCTTGTGGATGAAGACCGATCGAAGGTTCATCCAAAACATAGCAAACGCCGACGAGCCCCGTTCCGAGACTCGTAGCCAAGCGAACTCGCTGCAATTCACCACCAGAAAGCGAATATGCCGGCCGATCGAGTGTAAGATAGCCCACCCCGACGCGACACAAGAACTCGATTCGATGCAGCATTTCGTCAAGGATCGGCTTGGCGATCTTCGCTTCTAAGCCTGATAACACAAGCTGTTTAAACCACTTGGCCGCGTTTACCAAAGGAAGATGCGTAATCTCTGCAATCGAGAGATCGCCAAGCCGCACGGCTAATGATTCGGGTCGAAGTCTTGCTCCGTTGCATGCACTGCATTGCTTCGCATCATCCAATGCGGCTTCTTCCAGATCGATAGATAGAGCTTGTGTTTTAGCCGCGGAATTGGCTGTTGGAATGGTTCCGATGCCGCCGCATTCTGGGCAGGCACCGAAGGGGCTGTTGAAACTGAAAATGCGAGGCTCGATTTCCGCGATACTTGTACCGCATTCCGTGCAAGCATACTTGGTCGAGATCATTCGATCTTCCCATGCGATTGAATCGCCGTTGGGGGCCATTCGATCGGACTGGGCAACCGACGCGATCACGGTTCCATCGGCTAACTGGAGTGCCAAGTGAACGGCTTCCCCGAGACGATCTTGAACATCGCTGCGAATGACCAATCGATCGCAGATAGCTTCGATGGAATGGTTTTTTCGGACATCGAGCGTGGGTAGGCTTTCTACTTCGACGATTTCGCCATCGACGCGGGCACGCAGCAAACCTGCTTTGCTGATCTTGGTAAAGACATCCTGATGCAACCCTTTTCGGCCACGCACCATCGGGGCCAACACATTCAATCGAGTCCCTTCGGGCAAGGCTGCGAGGCTCGCAATAATTTCGTCCGGTGATCGCTGAATGATCGCTTCCCCGCATTGAAAGCAGTGAGGCGTTCCAACACGCGCCATCAACAAACGGAGGTAGTCGTAGATCTCGGCAACGGTCGCGAGAGTGCTTCGAGGATTGACCGTCGTTTGACTTTGGTCGATGCACAGCGTTGGCTGGAGACCGACAATCGAATCGAGATCAGGTCGAGGCATCGAATCGACAAACTGCCGTGAGTAAGGAGAAAGGCTGTCGATATACTGCCGCTGGCCCTCTGCAAAGAGTGTATCGAAAGCCAACGAACTTTTGCCGCTTCCACTGACGCCCGTAATGACCGTGATGGCATGATGAGGAATATCGAGGTCAATCGAACGAAGGTTATGGGTTCGTGCCCCGCGTATTGCTATCATTGATCGAAGTCCATAATTTAAAGTGGCGTAAGCATCCAGCTTGCGGTCAAAGGCTTTCCAAAGTTTGCAAGGGACGAGGCAAGCTAGAAGCTTACCCTACCAGCATAACTCGGCTCGATTCGAAGTGGTTCGATCGCGTACAATACTCAAAGACGGTCGATCTAAATATAACGCAAGGATATTATGCGAGTTTATAGTCATAACACGGCAGGCAGGGACGCGACGATGAAATTTGCTTGGCAAACTCGAGAAGAACGATTGCTAGCACCCTACGCAATGTTTTCACGTCTCTCGACAGGACGGCGCTACGCAGAACCATTGCATCCTTATCGAGGTCCATTCCAGCGCGATCGAGATCGCATTCTACACAGCGCCGCCTTTCGAAGGCTCAGTGGCAAAATGCAGGTCTTCACCGGGGACATGGGCGATTATCATCGAACGCGGCTGACGCATACGCATGAAGTCTCATCGTTAGCCAGAACCATTGGACGCTATCTTAGATTAAATGAGGATTTGATCGAAGCGTTGGGGTTGCTCCACGACATTGGACACCCTCCATTCGGCCATTGCGGTGAAGATGCGCTTCAGGAATGCCTTGTCGCATTCGGCGGCTTTTCGCACAATCGTTTCGCGTTGGATCTAGTCGAGAATCTCGAACAACGCTATACGACGACTCCTGGATTGAACTTGACCAACGAAGTCTTGGCGGGACAAACGCATCGAACGGATAAGACACGAAAGGGCGATCCATTGCCACCGCCACTTGAAGTGCAGGTTGTCGATGCCGCCGATAGTATCGCTTATGACGCTCATGATGTGGACGATGCGATCAAACTTGGATTGATCAGTTTCCAGCAAATCTATGGTCTTCCGATTGTTCGCCGCGCCATCGAATCGGCGGATGCAACATCTGCTAGACCAAGTAACGAAAGGCAGCTCTTGGTACATGCCCTCATCGATTTACAAATCGATGACTTCATCGGCCACAGCGAACAAAGACTTGCCGAAGTCGCCGAGCTAGATGCTCAAAGCGTTCGCGACGTGGGAATGGAACTGCAAATGTCGTCCGAATTAGAATCGGAGAAACGCGAATTGGAATCTTTCCTATTTGAAAATGTCTATCGGCATCCGCGACTGTTGGATATGCGACAACGGGCCGCGACGCGCGTCAAGCAAATGTTTAAACTCTTGTCCAATTATCCCGAGCGATTGCCTTCGCGATTCCAACAACGGGTCACCAAGAATGGTATCGAGCCAACGGTCGGGCAATACATAGCCGGAATGACCGACCGATTCTGCGACGAAACTTATATTCAGCTTGTAGAATTGGGCCGCGCCCAAGCTCTCGATTGGTAATGAGCCGTCGGCACTAGCCAAGATTATTCATCAGCCGGAGTGCGTTAGCACCGGTTCGCTCGAATTGCAGGGAAACCGGACGCCAACGCGTTTCGGCTAATTTTGCAGACTGCTTTTAGTTCGAACGACGCAAGTCTGGGTTTTGTCAAAAAAGCGGCAGATTCAAATGAACTATTCGTATTTTTGACTTGTCCGGTTAGAATTGCGGGAACTTAGCGATATTTTTCATTTATAGCCCCTGAAAAGCCTGAAATTATGACTGGTAAGAATAGTTCGAGTGCGCCTCGGACGATGTTTGAGAAAATCTGGGATAAGCATGTTGTCCACAGCGAACCCGGCAAGCAAACGATCCTTTACGTCGATCTTCACTTGGTTCACGAAGTCACCAGTGCCCAGGCCTTCGAAGGATTGCGGATCGCCGGACGCAAGGTCCGTCGGCCTGAGCGAACGATCGCTACGCCTGACCACAATGTCCCAACTAATAATCGGTCGCTGCCGATCGCCGATCCGATCGCTCGCCAGCAAGTCGATACGCTTCGCAATAACTGTCTTGAATTTGGCATTCGACTCTACGATTTGAACGACGTGAATCAAGGGATCGTCCATATTATTGGCCCTGAACTTGGGTATACGCAGCCAGGAATGACTATCGTTTGCGGCGATAGCCATACGGCAACTCACGGTGCATTTGGGGCTTTGGCTTTTGGGATCGGGACCAGTGAAGTCGAGCATGTCTTGGCATCGCAAACGCTGCTTCAGTACAAGCCAAAGACATACGAGCTTCGCGTCGATGGCGACCTGGCACCCGGCGTCACGGCCAAAGATTTGATTTTGTACTTGATCGGCAAACTCACGACCTCCGGCGGAACCGGTTACGTATTAGAGTACACAGGGCAAGCCATTCGGAAACTTTCGATGGAAGAACGAATGACGGTCTGCAACATGTCGATCGAAGCTGGAGCTCGAGCGGGGATGATTGCGCCAGACCAGCACACATTCGACTACATGAAAAACCGACCCTTTGGTCCTAAGAATTACGAAGCTGCTCTCGAACAATGGAAGCTTCTACCTTCCGATCCTGGAGCGATCTACGATAAAGTCGATATCTACCGCGGCCAAGATATCGAGCCTCAGGTCACGTGGGGCACCAATCCAGGTCAAGTGGCGTCGGTGTCGGCCAAGATTCCACTGCCGGGCGATTTTCATGACGAAACCGAACGAAAGTCGACCGCCGGTGCCCTCGAGTATATGGGGCTCAAAGGTGGTACGGCGATGACCGATGTGTCGATCAATCGAGTCTTCATCGGTTCATGCACCAATGCAAGGATCGAAGATTTGCGAGCTGCCGCAGAAGTCGTGCGGGGATATCGTGTAAGCGATCAAGTCAATGCGATGGTCGTACCAGGCAGCGGACAAGTGAAACGACAAGCCGAAAAAGAAGGGCTTGATCGCGTCTTTAAAGAAGCGGGCTTTGATTGGCGAGAAGCCGGTTGCAGTATGTGTTTGGCGATGAACCCAGATCGACTCGAACCAGGCGAACGCTGTGCGTCGACATCGAATCGTAATTTTGAAGGTCGACAAGGTAAAGGTGGTCGCACGCATTTAGTGTCGCCCGCAATGGCCGCAGCGGCTGCGATCAGCGGTCATTTTGTCGATATCCGTCAGTGGGACTATCGAGCCTAATCAGCTTGCGGCCAATCTCCTTCTCCTTTGAAAACAAAACATAAGACCTAGAGGTATTTTTCATGCAAGCTTTTGTAAAGCATTCGGGCGTTGCGGCGGCGATGGATCGAGCAAACGTCGACACAGATCAGATTATCCCCAAGCAGTTCCTAAAACGCATTGAACGTTCGGGATTTGGCCAATATCTTTTTTTCGATTGGCGGTTTGCCGAGAACGGTGATCCGAATCCGGAATTCGAACTAAACCTGCCTCGCAATCAAGATGCGTCTATTTTGATCGCTCGTCGCAATTTTGGCAGCGGCTCATCGCGAGAGCACGCGGTTTGGGCAATTGACGACTACGGCATTCGCTGCGTCATCGCACCGTCGTTTGCCGACATCTTTTATAGCAACTGTTTCAAGAACGGAACGCTTCCGATCGCGCTTACCGAAGACGAAGTCGAGCAACTCTTCCAGCGACATGCTAGCACTTCGCAGTATCGATTAACGATCGACTTAGAGAATCAGACCGTCAGCGACGATTCAGGCTTTACGGCTTCGTTCAGCGTCGAGCCATTCCGCCGTCATTGTTTGCTGCACGGATTAGACGACATTGCATTGACGCTCGAACAAGTCGACAAGATCGACCTTTACGAGGAACTGGCTGGCAAACTAAGCACTTAAGCTTTGCCATCATCGCGTTATTGCCGCGATAGCAAACTCGCCTCGATACATAGACCTGGTCCGAAGGCGAGCATGACGATCGTCTGGCTGTCAGGTTGTGATTTCCAAAGTTTATCGAGGATGAATAGGACTGTCGGCGAAGACATGTTGCCGCAGTCGCGCAAGACGGAGAGCGACGGAATCAGAGCTTCATCGCTTAGACCCAGGGCTCGTCCTGCACTTTCGACGATTCTTGGCCCACCGGGATGTATCGCCCAGCCGCCGATCTCAGCAATCGACAAAAATTGAGATGCAAGCCACTTTTGGATAACCTCGTGAAGCGATTGCTCGATAATCGATGGAACATGAGGATCCAACGTCATTACGAATCCGTCGTTCCCGATCGTCCAGCTCATCATCGATGACGTACCGGGCAAAACAAATGAGCAATGCGACTGAACTGTCCAGCTCGTATTCTCATCGAAATCTTGGCTGTTCAAAGCAAAATCGCTCGTTTCGCTTCCTGCTAGTATGAGCGATGCGGCACCATCGGCGAAGAGCGAGTTGGCGACGAGTTGCTGTGGGTCTTCGGAGTATTGCTGGTGCAGACTGCAAAGCTCGACGGCACCGAGCATGACAACCGCTTCGGGATCGGACTGGGTTATCGATCGAGCTGCATTCAATCCGTTCAAAGCCCCATGACACCCCATAAAGCCGACGTGCGTTCGCTGAACGTTTGGCGATAGTTCAAGACGGCGGATAATTTCTAAATCGACTCCTGGGGCAAAGAATCCGGTGCAAGAAACGGTAACGAGATGCGTAATGACGGATGCGTCGATGTTCGATATCGCGATTGCATCGCTACAAGCTTGGGCTAACAAGGGACCGGCGTATTCGGCGTAGGCCTTCATGCGTTGCAGTGTTGATGGACCACTTCGATTCGCGTCTGTCGCCGTCGGATAAAAACATTGACGGGAAATGGGCGAGCCGTGTTCGCTTTGGAGCAATACGCTCGATCGACGGTCTACGCCTGACTTGCGATATAGTTTCGGTAACGCATGATTCCATCTTTCCGAGATCTTCAATTGCTGCGCAACTTCTGCGGCATCGGCTTGGCTTATCGAGAACTGAGGGGTACTGGTCGCTAGTCCGACGATTCGCGAAATGCGTTGACTGAATGTCGCGGTCGATGGAATTGTAAGCAAAAGCGGCTTGTTCATGAAGTGGCCTTTCGGATAAGGGTTGCCCGAATCGGTGGAAATGCATTACAGACATGGAGAATAAAGGCCGATATCCGCGGTCGACGAAGTTGTCTCGCGATCCAACGACATTGACGTTGTTTTCGAACATGTTGATGTTGGACCCATGAGGACCAAGCACTGCTCGTCGAAATCTCCCACCCCGACTCTTTCGTTGACACGATATACGGAAGGACTGCTTCAGCGGATGACAAAGCCCAAGACATTCCTTCGCCGGTAAACGGCTCGACATAGCCGATCGAATCACCGACCGAAAGCAACCGGTGCGATGACACGATCGTCGACGACCGTGTCAAATGCGGTGTTGCTTGCCAAGTCAGATCACTCGGAAGTCGCACATCGCATCGCAGGCAATCTGATAATATTCGCTCGATGATTGTCGCAATCCCGCCGTATTCATGAATTGCTTTTGGATCGATCGCCGCAGCTAGGTCAAGCATTCCGCCATCGGTATGCGATAGGCCGACATAGCCGCTATCGGAAACAAGCATTTGGAGCGTCTCTTTGGGTAGCGAAGGTTGCATCTCTCCCCTTACGACAATTGCTTGAACCCCAATCCTCGAATCGATTGTAGCACGACTCTGAAAAAGGGGCAGCTCTCGCAACGATGATCGTGTGAGTCCGTCGGCTGCAATGACGATTTTTGCTTCGACAATTGCCGACTGATCTCGATGGCAGATTGCGATTCGCCGAAACGTGCTATTCCCTTGGCTATCGGCTGTTTCGAGTTTAACGGTTGCCGACGTTTCGGCTAAGAAATCGGCGCCACTCTCGATCGCCGTCTTTACCATTGTTTCATCTAACGTCGACCGACGGACACTTAGCAAACTGGGGATCTGCCAAAGGACCGCCGTACGACGAATTCTGAGATCCAAGGTATTTATCCGAACCGCCCCTCGATTTAGCAGCGATTCGAGAATGCCAAGCCGTTTCAGAGATTCTTGGGCGCGCTGATTTAAACAGCCGCCGCAAACCTTTTCGCGAGGAAAAGCCTTGGCTTCGATCAAAAGGGTCTTCAATCCGCGACGCGACGTTTGGATAGCGAGGCTCCCGCCCGCTACGCCAGCTCCAATGATAATGACATCCCATACAAATTGCGTAGCCTCATCGATTTGGATCGTGTTCATGAGGATAATTCAGCGGCAAGCAACCAGCGGGCTGGCCATCGCCGCTTCAAGGAAATTCGATCAAGTCCTACATCACGGGCAAGCGCCTGAATCTCCGTCATCGAAAACGCTGCCCGGACCGATTGCGGACCATCGAAATGTACCACAGGAGAACGCGACAAAAGGTTGACGCCAACTTTTGCCATCCAGTATCCGAAGCGTGTTCGATCCAGGTCGTCCACGATAATTGCCACACGAGATAACTCTCGCATGCGCTTCAATAGTCGAGTTGCGTCCTGTTCACTAAAATGGTGCAGGAAAAGCGAACAATAGACAAAATCAAATGGCTCGCTCGTCGATGAATAAATATCTTGCGCATGAAAGCTGAGTGAAGCCCGCAGATTTCGCTTCGACAGTGCGTCTAACGCGGTACTACTCTGATGCAATTGTTTGGCATATTCGATAGCCGTTGAACTGATGTCCCACCCTTCGATGTGCCATTGCCCGTTTGCAGGCAGTGTTTTTGCTACGCCATAAGCCACGTCGCCACTGCCGCAGCCAACATCGAGAACTCTCGCCGAAGATAGTTGCAATGCTTCACAGAACGACTTGATTTGCCGAGCGACCACCACCGAAGTTCGACTGATGATATTGACGCGGCGCAATCCGTTCAACGCTTGACGGTGTTCGGCTGGATTGAGGTTCGGATCATCCATTTTTTCCGGCACGAGATTTCGAGACTTCATAAAGCACCAACGCTTGAACGAAAGAAGTTGAACTAGGCGTCAGTCCAGTATCGCAGATATAGCTCTCGGCTTTGTTTCAGGGAAGGGGTCGTCGGTCACCAATATGCGATCGAGGGGAAGCTTAGTCAAGGAGTGTAATTGTTTCGTCCAGGAACGATTTGTGATATCGAGCAGAAAGACGGATGGCATCACCTTCGCGGAAGCTTTAAGATTCGGCAATCAGAATTTGGGATGAGGCCATTTTGCAAGATACTCGGAACGATCGGCGTTGCGGACGAGCAAATCATCCACGGAGATTTACGGATTGTGTTTGAATGATCGATTGCCCCAACATCGAAAAGAGTGTTATTCGAAACCATTACGACGTCGTGACGCTTTTTTATCGCTTGATGTGGGGACCGCATATCCATCATGGCTATTGGGATGGCGAAGAATCGTCGATTGTAGCCCAAGAACAACTGACATCGAAATTGGCTCATCGAGCTGGTATTCAGCCTGGAGCAGTCGTTTATGATATCGGTTGTGGGATGGGAGGTTCAAGCCGATGGCTCGCACAACAACTTCAATGTTCGGTGACAGGAGTCACACTCAGTCCCATTCAACGGTTGTGGGCAACTACGGCGTCCAAAATAAGCCGTGTGCGTCCAAGGCCGCAATTTGTTTGCGCCGACGCGGAATCGGTCGATCTTCCAAAAGGACAAGCAGACATTGTTTGGAGTATCGAATGCACGGAGCATCTATTCGACAAGCCAACCTTTTTTCGCAATGCGGCGCAATGGCTAAAACCTGGCGGTCGATTCGCACTCTGCGCTTGGTTGGCTGGCCAGGAACCACTATCCATTCAACAGCAAGATCAAGCCATCGCCGTATGCAAAGGGATGTTTTGCCCATCGCTTGGTAACCAACACGATTATATCAACTGGTTTCAGGAAGCAGGAATGAAGGTTGTCGTGAGCGATATTTGGACCGAAGACGTCAAGCGAACCTGGGAGATTTGCCTTCGACGAGTCGAGAAAACAGGGGCGCGACGACTTGCAAAAATACTTGGCAAGAATCACCTGTTGTTTGTTGATCATTTCGAAGCGATTTTGAATGCATACAACTCCGGCGCCATGGAGTACGGCGTCTTTGTCGCCGAGAAACCTAACTCGCAATAAAGATTAGATTTTAGTGTAAGCCGTTGAGCATTTGCTCACGATCGCCTTGCGGAAACCGGACCGATTGTGGCGCGACGCTCCGTCGTCGCGAATCACGACGGCGGAGCGTCGTGCCACACTTCGCTTTCCTCAATTGCCGATCCGGCCATCGGAGAATTCTCGCGTTTTCCGACTAAAGGTAGGACAAGCAAAAACGTTTAAACTCGTCGACGATTTCGGTTGACGATATCGTCAGCAAGCAAATCGATAGCGGAATTCAAGTCGAGCGGCGAATTTGATGGTTCGACGGATTGCGATGCTGCAACACTCGATTCGCCTTCGCCTGATCCGGACTTGCTGTTTCGATTGATTGCGTTGATGACTTGCAAGGCATCGATCGGAGATATAAAGCCGTCGCCATTGACATCGATAAACATGCGAGATGCGGATTCACCTTCTCCACTTCCGTTTGACAAGGCTCGAATTCCACCGCGTGCAAGGCTATTGATAACAATCAGAGCATCGATCGGCGAAGTAAAACCGTCGTTGTTTACGTCGGATGGATTGCGAGCGTTCGTGAAACCTTCTCCGGCAGGTAGACTGCCGATCGTAATCGAGTCGTTCACATATCGAATCTGACTTGGCAACAACACGGTCGTTGGATCAAAGACCAGTGAGTCATGGAATGGACTAATATCAGCCGGATCGCCCACGAAGTTTAGCACACCAGCGGCGAGCGCCGTTACTTCGATTACGAATTGCAATTTTTCGGTCGTGCCAGGGAAGTTGACAATCGTTGGGATTTCACGGTTTGTCGATCCCAACTCATTGATCAAGCCTGGAATTGCCAAATCGCCAGACGGGGCATTGGGATACTCACCTAGCCCGCCGGTTGCGGTACCGAAGATTGTGTCGAACGAGATAGGCGAAATCGCTGCAAGTCTTGGATCGTATAGGATGTCTTGATAGGCGGCATAAACGCCTTGCAACTGTCCGCCGTTCAACGCTCGAAGCTGCTGAACGTATCCTCGCAATTGAAATCGCTGTCCAACCGTAATCTGGTCAATCGATTGTCCCGAAAGATTGGTCGCTTCCAGTCGCAACTGAATAATATCATCGGTTGTAGCATTTCCAACTTGAACCGTTACTTTTGCTGCTGACTGGAATCCGCGGGTATCGCGAATGGTGTACGTGAACTGATCGGTACCTTGGAAATTCGCTGTCGGCGTGTATACGACACGATCGTCGGCCGGATTGGCAGGTGTGCCGTTATCGCTGATCGACACGAAGCCGTTGAGCGGTTGTGTTACAGCGACGATCGAGACAGGTGGGCTATTGCCAGTTCGATCGTTTCTCAAAACGTCGATAAAGTTGAACGACGAATTCGTTGCCAATGGTGAAGGCAATGAATCATCGATCGCGAACGGAAACTCGACACTGTTCGGAACGATTTCGATCGATGCACGGCGATAGCGAATTCGCTCTTCTGGAACTGCCGCGTCTTCGCTAAAGAGCAAAACGTCGGTCGTTGGACTTGGGTCGGCGGGGTCCGAAATGAAATCAGCGATGCCAGCCGAGAGCGCGTTGAAGGTCAGTGTTGCCATTCGAACCGGTGGTGTTAGCGTCACGCCGTTTGAATTGGCGGTATTGGCCCCCAATTGCGTGATGATGCCAGGTGTTGCCGCCGACCCCAATCGTCCTTGGTTGTATGGATTCACAAACGTGACGTCAAAATCGAACCCGCCGCCAACGATTCCAGGTAGCGTGCTGACAAGACTCGAGTTGTACAGGAGATCGAGGTATGCGGCGAAGACGCCTGGATTTCCAGGCGACGGAATATCCAACGGAGCCCGCAAGTCGGTAACGGCTACGTGCAACTGGAATTTGTCACCTTGTCGTATTGCCGAAATCGGGTTGCCCCGTAGATCGGTAAACGACAAGCTAATCGCGGCTTTGTCATCTAAGCGATCGCCTTCAAGCGTATGGACTGTGACCGTTGCTGACGTCAATTTTCCTGCATTATCGCGGGCCGTATAGTTAAACGTTTCCGTACCGCCGAAGCCAGCCAAAGGCGAATAACGAATACTCAAGCTACCTTGTCCGATAATCGCCGTTCCACCTTTATTTGGCGTCGTCACCGATATGATTTGCAAGGCGCCGGTTGTTCCTTCGAGATCGTTTGCCAAAACATTCAGCGGGATTCCGACCGAGTTCGATGCGATATCGTACGAATCATCGACAGCAACCGGATCGATACGGTTAAAGACACTGGTCACCGTCACGGTAGCCGAATCGATTTTTCCATTGGAAGTCAGGACGGTATAGGTAAAAGTTTCTGTACCGGTAAATCCGGTGCGCGGCGTGTAACGAATCGTCTGACCGTCAGGCGACGTGACCAATCCTCCTGCCGTCCCTTGAGTTACTCCGGTAATGCGGGCGCTCTCGCCTGGTACCGACGGCGAGTAGTCGTTGCTCTGAACATTCAAAACGTTATCGATCGAGCTGCGTGGAACCGTGTAGTTGTCATCAATCGCGTACTTCTCGATATTTGTTATGTTGACCAGATAATCTTCGACTTCACCGTTATCGGCTGGACCGGTGACACCTAGGGCTGGGGTCCGGGAAAGACGGAATCGAGCGAAAGTGTTGCCCAGCAACGCACTCGAGGGTGCCGTAAAACGGTGCTCAACTTGACCGCTAGTAACTGAGATATCTGAGAGAATCTTTTCACCAGCGTCCGACCAATCGCCATCGCGATTGAAATCGATCCATCCGCTCAGAAAGGCTACGGAGCCAGTCGCGTTTCGAACCAGAACTTTAGCGAGGTTCTGCGTGTCATTGGCAACAATAGGTCGCGCAAAGGTGACGCCATCTTCATCGTCGATTACTAGTCCGTTGACATCGAGGCGGCCAACAATATCATCGCCCGTTGCATTCGCGTTCGGATTTCCATTGGCATCAAAATCGACGTTTGTTCCTAAAAATAGGTTCGCATCGAAACCATGGCTTGGGCCGTTTTGCGAAATCAATGTCGGGTAGGGCCCGGGCGCATCGCCGTAGTCGCGAGCTGATTGATTGCCAAAATCGATCCCGCGAAGTGGCGTTCCGTTAAACGTAACCAAGTGTTCGCCACCGATAGGAAAGGTCTGGATAAAACCAGGCGGGACGACTTCGCGAATCGCATAAAATCCCGTCGTAGGTGGATTGAGGCTATAGCTACCATCGGCAGCCGTGACGGCGGACGGTTCACCGAGGTCGATTCGGTCATCGCCATCCAAGTCGACGTAAATCCAGAAGCCGCCCATTCCTGGTTCGCCCGCATCTCGAATTCCATTGCCGTTGGTATCCGACCATTTGAAGCCTGTCACCGCCTGATTTGGAAGGACTTGGCCGAAATTGATATTGGAAACCGTTTGACTAAGCCCGACCGTTACGGTTTGGAATGCAGCTCCCGTTAATAGCCAATTGGTTTGCGGCACGCCGCGAATCTTCCATGTTCCCGGTGCAACGACCAAAATGTACGTGCCGTTGGCTCCGCTAACCGCCCTCGGTTCGCCGACATCTGCGACACCGTTGGAATTGTAATCCGCGTAGACCAATTGGTTCGCTAAACCTTCCTCGCCGGAACCAATTAAGCCATTTCGATTTCGATCATTGAATGTCGTTCCCGAAACAAATCCGCCGCGCATACCGGTTGAAAGACCAAATGCCATCGTGGCCGCTGTGTCTTCAATGCCCGAGAAGCCCTCTAGCAGTGAATATTCGTCGACACCAAAATCGATATCGATGTCGTCAATCGTACCAAAAATTCCGTCTGGGCCAACGCCCATGCGAGACGTCGCAGTAGGTTGCCCACCTTCGTCCATGAGCTGAAGGTTTGTATTAAAGCTGTTTTGATGCCGTGCGCCGTAAAAGTGGCCGGCTTCGTGCGAGGCAGTATTTCCAATTGCTCTTCCGAAAGCTTTGGCGCGGGTTGTCCCCGAGGCGATGGGAACTAGCAATGCATCCACATATCCTTCGGGCGTAGTGAGCGCGGTTTCTTCGCGATAGAAATTTCCTGGATCAACACTTTGCGCAATTCCTCGTAAGCCTGCAAGGAAGATGTTATTCCCGAAAATGACGCGTGAAACATTCGGAAGGCCCCAAGGGTCAGGACTCGTTCGACTATCGCGAATATCAATATCAAAGTGACCTGGGATTCCATCCGCCGTGTAATAGCCATTTCGTGCAAGCAATGGAAGTGATTCGATAAAATTCTCCCTTACCGTCGCCACTACCTCATCAACGACCTGATTTGCCTCCGTTGGAAGTATTCCGAGTACGCTAAGACTTGTGTCGAATGGTTCGATACGCGCGCTCAAAGGAATTCCAAGGAATGGATCCAAGCGAATGGTTGCGCCATCGAAATCCAAAAACAAAATCTGACGTGTGCCAACCGTTTCTTGTTCGAAAGTGTTTCTGAAAGCTTGAAGACGAAGTGAATATCCTGCGGTACCGTCGGACACACGAACCAAATAACGACCGGTGTTTGGGGTCACATATGAAAACGAAGCGGTGCCACCTACCGATAGAGGGGAGCCGATAACCGCAGATGCATTTGGAAAGATGGATGTAACGAGCAAGTTTCCGTTCGCATCGTTCAACGACACATCGTAAAAGCCGATATTGGTGCCCGTCAATTGAGCGTCTAAAATGTCCCCCGCCAAAAGATCTACCGCATAGAAGTCCTCATCAAAAAAAGTCGGGATGGCCGCTCCTATCGGAGTATTCGTCAAACTTCCTGCCACCGTTACTTGCTGAAACTTGCTCGGCACTGTTCCCAATGGTAGAAGCTGAGCGTTTCTTGGAAAATTGTTCGGTTCGACTTCGATCGTCGTGTTAGCAACGGGCGACCCGAGTCCATCGGCAGAACTTTGATTGCTTCCACCAATACCATTAGTCGAACGCGCACGTCGAGCGTATTCGGCTGCGGGAATCGACGTATCTCCTGCTGTGATTCCGAGCAACGGATAATACTTGCCATCGGAATACGGCACAGCCGCCATCAGCCTTCTATCTTCCAGCAGTTCGAGAACTGGCCTTCGAAGGGCGCTTTTCAATTGGGAACGTTTCCCGAGCCATCGTGACCAACGGGATGCTTTGCGAGAATCATTTTTTCGCGAATTCGACATGACGTCCCCAGCGAACGAGATAAAAACTAGCGGCCAGCGCTCAAAAACACGAACGCCGACCTCGATTAGGGCGGATTACTTGGTCGTTATCATCGCCACAAAATAGGATTCTTGGGCGAGCTAAGTCAACTTCCAGATTCGATTCTAATTGGGGCGGGCACCCTGTCAACGAAATCGGACCAGTCTCTGATGGTCGATTTTACCCAAAAGTTCCGCTTCTATTCCGATTATTCCGACAGTTTGCCGGCTATGCGAATACTTTTGTGGTTCTTGGACGCGAGCTGAAGGGCAAGTCAGTTTTTGAAGCTACGCAATTAGCCGCAGAGCGTTAGCTCCAGTTTCCTTGTGAAAACCGGGCCTAACAGCCGTCGGCTAATCTCGCAATATATATTTCTGACTAGCCCTGACGCGAGCTGAGGTTGCGACACGCTATCATTGGGAACTGAGACAATGTCGAATTCGCGGCTTTTTACTTATTTTTGTGGGGTAATGTATTTGAACTATGGATTCCCAAGATCAACCAAATAATCCTTATGCCAATCCTTTTGCCGCCAAGGATGTCGTCGCGGACTACGTTCCTGGTCCGTTGCCGCAACAAAATGGGATGATCAGTCATGTTATGGTCATTGGAATTCTTCAAATCGTGCTTGGCTGCCTTGAGCTGTTTATGGGGGCGGTCCTGATTTTCTATGCCGTTTTTTTTACAGCGATCTTGCCCAACATGAAAAACCAAAGTCCACCGCCACCTCCTGAGATGATGTTTTGGATGTCGATCGGTTTTGGCGTTGGCGGTGTCATCGTTGCCATTTTTTCATTGCTGCGAATTTTGTCGGGAATTACCAGCTTTAGGTTTCGAGGCCGGACTCTCATGATAACCTCGCTGATCGGTGGCATGATTACATCGTTAACCTGTTATTGTGCCCCGTTTTCGATCGGACTTGGCGTCTATGGATTGATCGTCATGATGCATCCAGGTGTGATCAAAGCCTACGAGATGGGCACTTCGGGTATGGCGGCAAGCGAAATAAAAACGCGATTCGCACGCGCTCAATTCGGCCTGTAGCGATCCATCGAGAGCTATCCAATATAATTTTCTCATTTAGACAAACAGGGATCAGCCGCAGTGCGTTAGCACCGGTTCGCTCGAATTGCTGGGAAACCAGGACGCTAACGCGTTCCGGCTGATCAATGCAAACAGTTTGCCGGTTGACAAAGCACCAGTTATGGCAGGTTCCATGCTTTTCTCAAGCTCCATTGAACAGACCAGAGAAGTGCTATCAGGACGAAGGTCAGCCAACTGTCGATGAGACCATCGCCGAGTCGGAACGTTTTTACCGATGCGACAGTGGCTGTCCGGCGGCGTTCGGCGAGCAATTTAAAGATTTCGTCGGTGGACTCCGGTGCAATCGATCTTCCTCCGGCAGTCTCGCTGAGCTTGGCAAGCTGATTGATCAGTGGCCAGTCGGGAGAAGCTTGAAGTTTTTCAATGGCCATATCGACAACGATGAATGGCATTTTCGTCGAAAGAGGTTGTCCGTCGCTGTTGGTGGCTCGAGCGGATATTTCATATCTGCCTGGTTTTGCGACTTGAATGATCTCTCCAGTCATCGAATTCGGACCGGTTTTTTGCGGCACGAGCGGGCCGCGATCGTCGCCGTTGACCGACCATCGCAATTCGATGTCTTTGGGCATCGGGGCTTGCTTGGAACCGGGCGACCAGAATAGGGTGTACGTTGAGGATTCGCCCAGCGCAAGCGTTCTTTTGGGCATTTCTAAACGTAACCCTTCTTCGGTTTCCTCGCGTCGCATCGTCCAGAGTACGGCTTGTCGCCAAAACTGACGATGCAATTCTGTTTTGCCTTGCAGGCACCAACGATATGTCGAATCGAACGCCAGACAAAGAACGCGTCCTTTCCCAGCGTCGCTGCTGATAATCAACGGCTGATTTTCAGGACCATTGGCGAGAATCTGAATCCCGGGACCTTCGCGGATGTTTCGCCATCGATTGGCACCCAATAGCGGCTTGAGTTGCTTCCAGGCTTCCGCGTTGTTGGCTGGCGATCGCATCTCGGTACTGGATGCGGCCACGTTCATTGCATTCAACGATTTGCTCAAGTCGGTGATCGGATGCGTGCCGCGGGGCTCTAGTTGAATCTCGCCGATCCAATGGCCGCTGTCGTTAAGTGGCTTTCCGAAAAGCTGGCGGACGCTGTCCATTTCAAACGGAACGATGCTCGCCATGGGCGAATCTTGATAGCCACCGCTTCCGTAGGCATGGTATCCACCTGTCATCACGAGACCGACGCCGCTCTGAACTAGCTCGACAATTCGAGCCAGTGTCTTCGGGCCGAGGGCTGATGAATCAACATCACCTAGGACGATGCAATCGTAGAGATCGTTCTTCAGCCATTCGCTCAGATCCATCGGCCACTGATCGCGAGTCGATTCGAGGATCCACTTTCGATCGATCTGAAGGTCAGGGCTATCAGCCAGCGCGCGGCGAATATATTTTTGTTCCGGAAGTGGCTGTCCTTCCAAGAGGAGTATTCGTGAACCGGAATCGCGAACGTTTAGAAAGCACGTTCGTTCGTTATTCAACAAAGTTGCTTCGCCGTCGACTCCTTCTGCTTTTACTAACAATTGATAGGCTCCTGGCGAGGGAGCAGTGATAGCAAGTTGAAATGGAAGCGACTGATCGATTTGGCTAGGCTTAAGTGAAACTTGATTCAGCAATGTTGGCTTGGAGCTTTCCTCGATTAGATAAATTCCGACCGTCAATTCTCGGTTTTGCAAACCGATGGCTCGCAAACTGCCGCGGACGGGAACGACATTTTTGGCAAAGGCTTCGCTTTGATCCGGTATCTCTTCGAGAATCTGATCGCGAGTTTGCTCTGAGCCGCTTTTAGGTCCAATGCCGATCAAATAGAGCGGGATATCCAACTGCGAAAGCTGCCGTGCTGATTGTTGGGCATCGGTTGTGTCGCTTCGAGAAGTTTGAGCTCCATCGCCCAACCAAACAACGGCCATCAATGGCGGATCGGTAACCGCCGACAACACTTCGCTAATCGGTTTCCCGACATCGGTGATCGGACCTATTGGGATGGCCGGAAGGATCGACTGCCAATCAGTTTGAACGCCATCATTCTTAACGTCTTTGTCGCTCACATTCGACAGCCCTAAATTTCGCAACTGGCTATCGTACGCGAAGATTTTCCAATGGACTTCCTTTCCAAGTGCCTCGCTGCGATCGTTGAGTTCCTTCAAGACTTGTCGCTCGATATCCCAGCGTGTTTGGGATGTGACTCCCGACGGCAGTTGCATACTGGCCGAGGTATCAATCAAAACCGCGACGGATTGGTGTGGTGCTTGACGGTTGGTAAACGTTACCCCTGGTCGCAGCATCGCAAATAAGAGGATGGCCAGTGTTAACAGTCGCAATAAGTTGAGGGTCAGCCGCTTGCCGATCGACAACTGCCGATCAAGCCGAATGAAAAAAAAGACGATGAAGCCCAGCAATCCAAGGAATACGATCGCTAGATAGTTCCCAAATATAGGTTCGAAATTCCAGGCGGTCATCGTGTCGCAGCAGCCCCTATCGAGTAGAACCGATACGAGATGACTTGTTCAGCGATCACCAAGAGTGCCAAAATGCAAAGAAGGAAAGGGGAAAGATCGCGACCAAATCGAGCTTGTCCTAGCGAACTTTGCAATGAATCTCGATCGCGAACAAAATAATACTGTTCCTTCCCCAGTACACGATCCAAATCGTCCTCGGTCATTCGCTTTAGGTTGATGGTCTGGGCGTCTAAGTGCGTACTAAAGCCGCGCGCCCCTGATTTGTCGACTTGACCACTCTTGAGTCGATACGTCCCGAGTTCGTTCGCATAAGGAAATCGAATCGCATTAGCTTGAGTCTGGATGCGCACGACTTCGCCGGAAGGCGTGAATAAATCATACCGACTGGGAAACCGATCGATCGGGTTATCTAAAACGACGGGTGCTCCGACGGGCACGTTTCGATGCGCTTGGTCCGATCCAGACAAATAGAGCATCGCGCCGTTGAGCAGCCCGAAATTCGGCCAGGGTTCGCTAGCAGCAAGCAATCGATTCCACGGCGGTTGTTCCAATGAATCGATGTCCGTCATCGTGGTCGTCATGGTCAGAATGCGGCCAGCTCCTCGCGATTGCTCGATCAACGCTGGATGTCCGCTATGCGTATAGCGTATGATTACCGAGGCATCGTCGGCAAGTGAATCGATCCCCCAGTACTTGTAAACCGGATGCAAATTCCACGGTGTTTCAGCTCCTACTTGATCAAAGAGACTCCACACAGGATGTTTTCGTTGCAGATTATGAAAATAGACCTTCTCATCGGTCATCGGACGCCGCCATTGTTCGGTCACTTTGCCCGGCAAAAGCTTGGCAATCGGCGACGCGTTCCACAATTTAGCGCTATTGAATGTTTTTCCCATGACCAGCATTACACCGAGCCCAGATTGGACCGACGATTCAATTTTATCAACTACAGCTTGACTTAGGTCGGGTGGGTCGACCATTAGAATCGCGTCGAAATTATCGAGTTCCAATTGAACGAGCTGTGGATAGGCACGCAAATCGACGTAACGCAATTCCGGGTCGATTATCTTGGCCGCAAGTAGCCCACTGTTGTTGCCCTTGGCGTCTTCATTTGCAACCACTAAGACTTTACCTTGCGGTTCCGCCTCGACGGTGATCGCCAACTGATTGTCTATCACCATCGGATCCGGACGGCTCAATCGCAACAATGCATGCGTTGGCCCTTCGGGTAAATCTCGGAGTGTGAAACGAACAACGCTTGTTCCCCCTTGCACCACATCAAGATTTTGCCGATCGACTATCGTGCGTTGCGGCACGATCATTTCGCCGTTGCGAATCAATGGGAGGCGAAGATCCGGTTGCTCGACAAGGAGTTCGACCGCGATCTGCATGGCCGGAGCATCTTCCGACGCGACCACCAACGCGGAGATGTTGACGGCACTTCCAGGCGCGACCACTTCCTGACTCAATTTCAGTTGCGACAATGACCAGTTTTCGCGTTTCGGTGAACCGAGATCGATGACTTGAACCAACAAAGGAGGCTCGGGTCGGTTTGGGCTGAGAAGATCGCCTAGTCCCATGTTTGCTCCGTCTCGCCATGCGTTGGTCGACATATCGGTCAAGATGTAAACCTCGCGACGTTCGAGTTTCGTATTGCGAATCAAGTCGATGGCCGCCCGAATGCAGCTCGGCAAATCGGTGACTCGGCCACCGACCTTGATGTTATCAAGCTGGCGATTCGCCGAAACACGACCGGTATGCAAACGCTGCGCTTGAGCGGATGTCACGATAGCGATCTGACTTTCCGCAGGAAAACGATCCATCAACCATCGGGCAGTGTCCTTAGCAGCTTCCAGTCGCGACACGTTTGCAAAACGGTATTCCATCGCGGGACTTGTGTCGATGACGATCGCAGCGCAAATGGGGCCAACATTCGATTGCGTTGGAGCGGCTTTGCCGCGTACTATCGCTAAACTTCCCCAGAATACGACCACGCTCCACAATCCAAACGCGAGAATTGCGATCCCGGACGAGATGGATCGCGGGTGTCGGGCGGCAATCGATAGCAGCGCCGACGCTGTCGCAAGCAAGGCCAAAACGGCGACTAGTCCGATCGACAAGTACGTTGCGAGCATCGCGCTATGAACTCGTGGCGAAGCAAATACGAGGGCAGCCATCAAAACCAAGAGCACTCGCGTGGCGAGCAGCAGCCAGCGTTTGATCATCCAGCCGCGTTGCGTTTGAACGGCCGTTTGCCTCACAAAGCGAAGGGCTGGAAACGTGATTCGCTTAGGTTCGCGCTTGCCGAGCAGATGTAGCAGTACAGGCAGTATTGCCATCGCGGAACCAGCCAATAGCGAAACGTGAACAAAATTCACTAGAATCGACCTCGGCGGCTAAGCAAGTATTCTGTCAACGCTTTATCGTAGGGTGTGCCCGTATGCAGTGGAACGTAATCGATTCGACTTTCATTGCATCCTCGTCGCAGTGTCTCTTGGAAATTCTTAATATTTGTTCGGTACTCGTCGCCTATTTCGTCAGCGTTGACGGTTAGGCTGCTAGCAAGTTCCGGATCGTAGAGTTGAACGACTCCTTGAAACGGAAAATTCACTTCCGCTTCGTCTAAAACATGAAATACGATGACGTCGTGACCTGCACCGCGCAGCATTCGAAGCGATTCCAGCGTCGGTTCGGCGTCCGCTAAAAGATCGCTGAACAGCATGACCAACGATCGATGTCGCATCATCCTGGCAAGCTGCATCAGTGAACTTCGCAGATCGGTTTCGCCAGCAACACGCAGTTTGGTCAGCTGGCTTAAGATGGCGGGTAGCTGGCTTCGGCGCGAACGTGGCTGAACATTTGCCCGGATTTTCTTGTCAAAGGTCACGAGCCCTACCGAATCTTTTTGCATCAGCATGAGGTAGGTCAAGGCGGCTGACAAACAGATGCAATAGTCGAACTTGGTGAGCTGTTGTCGATAGGTGTAGTCCATAGACTGGCTCAAGTCCATTACCAGATACCCGGTCAAGTTCGTCTCGGACTCGAACTTCTTTACGTAGTAGCGATCGGTTTTGGCGTACGCTAGCCAATCGATGTCCTTCGGGTCATCGCCGTGTGTGTATCGACGATGCTCGGAAAACTCGACCGAGAATCCATGATAGGGACTAGCATGCAAACCATGCAGAAAACCCCGTACAACCATCTTTGCCCGCAAATCCAATCGTTTGATATGCGATGCCACTTCGGGTTTTAAATACTGTTCAACCGCTACCACGTTGGAGGGCTCCTTGCCAATGCGATCAAGGCCAAATCGATCAAGGAATAACGGGTGGGATTTCCGGCGCCGCAAATTTCGGAATATCGGGCTCGCGAATTTCCTTGAGCAAACGAAGAATGATCGCGTCGGTCGTCATTCCTTCGGCCTGGGCTTGGAAATTTGCGCTCAACCGATGTCGAAGCACGGGGACAGCAATTTTCCGAATGTCCGCGATCGCAACACTAAATCGACCGTCCATCGCCGCAATCGCCTTGCCTGCTTGCAGCAAAAACTGTCCAGCTCGAGGGCCTGCTCCCCAATCCAAAAGTTCTCGGACAAATTCGGGGGCTTTTTCATCGGTCGGTCGAGTCGCACGCACTAGACTTGCTACATACTTTACGACGTACTCGCTCACCGCGACACTCGATACAAGTTTCTGGATGTTGAGAATAGCGCGAGCGGAAAGGATGCGATTGATTTCTGGGCGTTCGTTGCGAGATGTGTTTAAAAGAATTCTTTCTTCTTCGTCAGCCGATGGATAGCCGATCTTGATATTGAACATGAACCGGTCTAATTGAGCCTCCGGCAGCGGATAGGTTCCCTCTTGCTCGATTGGATTCTGGGTTGCAATAGTAAAAAATGGCTCGGGCAGCTCGTAAGTTTTACTGCCGATCGTCACCTCGCGCTCTTGCATCGCTTGCAGCAAGGCGGCCTGCGTTTTGGGGGGCGTTCGATTGATTTCGTCCGCCAAGAGAATGTTGGTGAAAATTGGGCCTTCGACAAATCGAAATTCGCGTCGACCTTCGTTATTTTCATCGAGGACGTTGGTTCCGGTAATATCCGACGGCATTAGGTCGGGGGTAAACTGTATCCGTTTGAAGCCGACGTCGAGAATCTTCGATAGCGAACTGACCATCAGCGTTTTGGCTAGGCCAGGTACGCCTTCGAGCAAACAATGTCCACGAGTAAAAACAGCCGCAAATAACTGCTCGACGACTTCTTCTTGTCCGACGATCGCTTTGGCAAGTTCTTGTTGCATGTGATCGCGATGTTCACGAAACTCGCGTAACAGATCACCGATGCTCTTGGGTTTTTGACTTGGCGTTGCACTCGACACGTTCAATCCATGAGGTTGGTGACAAGAGGCGATATACATCCATTGCGAGACTACCGCCCAAGGATTTGAATTCGCCAAACCTAAATAGGACGATCTCATTCGGCATTGGGGTAGCGGCTATTAACATAGCATTCTTCTACAGACTTGGCTATTCAGCTCCTATTTTGACGGAGTATTGGCTTTTCGCGATGCTTCGTCGCTGCCCAAAATATTCTGGATGAGCCTCGGGACATAACTGTCGTACCGGCTGTCTGGCGATGGGCCTCGACCACTAAGTTTTTTTACTGTTTCAACGAGCGCCACAGCCCGGATGCCAAGTGATTCGATGGCGTTGAGAGCAGCCATCGAAACGAAGATTCCATTTTTATCGGGAGGAGCTAATGCCCCCAGAACCTCTAAAGCCGGCTTTCTTTCATCAATGCTACCGTAATCGATCAGCGTTTGTGCGGCTACAATTCGAACATAGGGCGAGCTGTCGTTGAGTGCTTTTTGTAGGGCGGGTCGAACTAGAGTAAAGATAGACGATCCGCGGATCTGAAGTCCTAAAGCTGCCCAATATCGGACGGCACTATCGCTATCTTCTAACAATTTAAGCAGTTCGGCTGTTTCGCGCAGTGGATAGTTGCTTGAAATATCAGCCGCCGAAAGAATACGCTCAAACGGATACTTCGATTCGTCACGGGCCATGTCATATGGACTACTGCCGTTCGATCGGGAATGCATTTCTCCTTCGGGTAGTAAGCAGACGTCGCGAATTTTTTCCAAGTGCTCTAGATTGACTTCTCGCAAAAGATCGAGAATGTGCTTGTATCCTGGACGACCGACAAGGTTGGTGACTTCGTCGCGATCATGCTTTAGATCGTAAAGTTCCTCCGGAGCTTTGGGAGCTTCCCAAAAACGCGATTGCTCGGGAATGGTATCGCCGCGAGCGAATAAGTCTCGCCAAATTCGGGTTGTTGGCGTTTGAAATTGATAGTCGACTCGTTGCCCTTGTGAAACGATCGGATAAAAATTGCGGATGTAAACATGTCGACCATCGGTAACCGTGCGAACGACATCGAGTCGCTCGTCCATCCGGCCTCTTTCTCCAAACAGAAACTCAGGCGGTTCTTCTTGGAATGGGCCAGCAAAGGCGTCTCCCTGCATGATTTCCGGAGGCTTGATTCCTGCGAGGCTCAATACCGTGGGTGCTAAATCGACAAAGTTGACCATTCTTTCCGATTTGCCGCCCGGACGATATTCGCTCGGTGCAAGTTGCTTCCATTTTTCGGGGAAGTAAACCACCAAAGGGACATGCAAACCAGAATTGGATGGCCAGCGTTTGCTTCTGGGCATGCCGCCGCCATGGTCGCCGTAGTAAAAAATAATCGTGTCTTTAAACAACCCATCGTCCGCCAAGTCTCGCAAAACTTTACCAGCGTCGGTATCGGCTTCGCCGATAGTGTCATAGTATTGCGCCCAGTCCTGGCGAATTTCAGGTGTGTCCGGATGATATATTGGAACGCGAACCTCCGCTGGATTCGTAATCGCATCATGCGGTCGTGTTCTAATCTGACTCTCGTGACTCTTCGTCGAATTGAAGACTGCGAAAAAGGGTTGCTCTTTTGCTCGGCCCCGCCAATGAGCCCGTGCACTCGAATCGTCCCAAACTCCGCTCGGTTTGATGACGTTGTAATCTTCCTTCGAGTTGTTCGAACAGTAATAGCCAGCTTCACGCAAAATTTGCGGGAACATTTTGGCTCCTGCTGGCATCGGTACCATCGACCGCATGTGGATTCCACCAGTACTCGACGGATACATTCCAGTGATAATGGCAGTTCTTGCCGGTGCACAGACTGGAACGCACGACCAGGCCCGGTTAAATATCATCCCATTTCTAGCCAATGCATCGACATTGGGAGTCTTGGCATTGAGATCGTCGTAACATCCCATCTCAGGGCCGTGATCTTCGCTCGTAATCCAAAGGATATTGGGTCTCGCGTCGGCACACACTTTCGAATCACAGGGTGTTCCCAATATGAATGAGAGGAAAGCGAAAAGCAAAGCGAGCGGCAATCGATTTTGCATCAGTAGGGTTTCTGGACGTCGTTCCATGAGATTCACGTATTGTTCGCGGACAGACTGTGGATTTATCGGCTGACACGTAGCGGTGTCTCTCCGAGACGCCGAAACCCGCAGCTTTGCCGCGGTGTCAGTCTTAGAAAGACTGACCTACGTGATTTTTTCACAGCCTAAGAGCGAACAACGACCAAATTTAGGTCCAAAACTAATCGAGAAAGCCAACTAATTCTTGCGACCGGCTCGGCTGCTGTAATTTCCGTACAGCTTTCGCTTCGATCTGTCGAATGCGCTCTCGCGTCACTTTGAAAATATGCCCAACCTCTTCAAGCGTATAGCTGTAACCGTCACCCAGGCCATATCGCAGCTTGATGATCTCGCGTTCGCGGTAGCTAAGCGACTTGAGGACTCGAGTTATTCTCATCCGCAACATTTCTTGGCCAGCACCAATCGCAGGGCTTTCGGCGGTACCATCGGGTAGCAAGTCACCAAACTGGCTATCGTCGCTGTTCCCTACCGGGCGATCCAAGGAAATCGGATAACGACTCATCGCCAAAACACGACGAGCTTCTTCGACGGTTGTCTCTGCACGGCGTGCAATTTCTTCCAAGCTCGGTTCGCGACCGAGTTCCTGTAGAAGCTGTCGCGAAACGTTTCGAACGCGCGACATCGTTTCTACCATGTGAACAGGTATACGAATCGTACGACTTTGGTCGGCGACAGCCCGGGTAATGGCTTGCCGAATCCACCACGTTGCATACGTACAGAACTTAAAGCCTCGGCGATATTCGAACTTGTCAACCGCGCGCATCAGTCCGGCATTTCCTTCTTGAATGAGATCCAAGAAACTCAAGCCGCGATTTCGATACTTCTTAGCGATGGATACGACCAATCGCAAGTTACCTTCACTGAGCTGCTTCTTGGCGCGTTGGTATTGCGTATAAACTCGACGTACCATCGCAACTCGGTTGCGAAGGCTCTTAGGCGTTTCTTGGGTTGCGACAAGTATTTGTCGGAACTCGCGTTTTAGTTGAGCAATCTGCGACGGAGCAACTTGCTTGCTGTTGAGTCGCTTCAGATCGCTTGAAATTTCATCGACCCGTCGACTAAATTTTTCAAGCGTTCCAATCAACTGCTCGATCCGCTGGGTTCGCAAACCGAGTTCTTCTACCAATCGAACGGCTTTTCGACGACGACGCGCTAAACCTTGCCAAGCTTCACCGCGGCGTTGCGGCGACATCGTTCGCGTTAAGGCATTTCGATAGTCGCGCCGATTGCGTTTGAGCAAAACGTCTAAAGTCTTGAGATTGTGCGGCAATCGACCAAGAATCTGCTCTTTTTCGAGACGGTCTGTTACCGATACTTGAACCGTTCGATCGAACGGCAACTCGCCGGTGTGCACACGTCGCAGAATCTTGTAAGCAATCTGAATAACGTAATCGCATTCGAGCAACTTTGTGCGGAAACGGCGTCGCGTTACTTCGATTGTTTTTGCAAGTCGGATTTCTTCGTGGCGTGTCAACAATGGGATTTCTCCCATCTGCGTCAAGTACATCCGAACAGGGTCATCAGACCAAGTTTCGGTTTCCTCGACGCCAGCCAACAAGTCTTCGTCGGCTTCAATTTGTATTTGCTCTTCAGCGACCGCAGCATCGTTCGCAACGGGATCGGCGATATCATCACCATCCTCTTCGAGTGCCAACTTATGCAAGCCGTCCATGTCATCTGAACTGCGCGGTGCGTCATCGTCGAAATCGACCAATAGGCCATCAAACAAGGTCGTGCTCCTGAAAGCAAATGGAACCAAGGGAAGGAAAATCGGGGCAACGCAAGTGTAGCACCTGCCTCGCGTTAATCAGTCACTTCACCTCAAATAGTAAACTTTTACGCTTGCGTGGACTGGAGTGTCTTCCGCCAAACAGAAAACGTTGCCAGACTTGTTGTTCAAATATTCAAACACCATCGATGACCTCGAGTTTCTAAACCCTATCGTCGCAACGATAAAATCTGCCTGCTGCAAGCGGCTGATATCGTCGCTTAGGAGCGGTAGTGACGAGCGTGGTTGCGAGTTGTCCAGAATTTTGTAAGAAAGATTACGCCGATGATCGTTGAGTCGGCTACTTTATGTCGGACATTCGTTTCGCGTTACCTAAGCCGTTGCTACCGTTCTCCTATCGTGCCAACCATTTTCTACTCACGCTGTGTCGAGCCCGAAAATGATCGCGAGTACCTTGAATTTCGAACAACCAAAACTGGCAGTCCTTTCGACGCTAATTTTAACTACTTACGGTCGTCGGTCCAGTGTTTTCTTTGCTAGAATTTAAACTTCTTTCCCTTCGGCCGTGTCGCTGGCTCCCTTTTTAATAGCACCAATTCTCTATGCCCTACCTCTTACCATGCTCGTGCGGCGAAACGATTCCAGTCGAGAAAAGCCAATCTGGAAGCCAGGTCGATTGTCCGACTTGCCATCGATCATGTGAAATCCCGACAATGCGAGAACTCTTGACGTTCGAATTTGTTACCGGAACGCCGATTGCGGATAACCGAAAGAGTTCGCCTGCCGCCCGCTGGGCGCTTTTGAGGGGAATTACGGCGGCCTTGTGCTTTTTAGTGGCCCTATTTGGATTGGGGCGAGCTGGATCGTATGGCGTCTATCGCTTGTCGAATCCAACCAACTTTGCCGTCGAAGATTTGCTTCGTGAAACGGAAAAAAGCTCGCAGCAACTGTCGGTCGTCGAGACATGGGACAATTGGAGATACTTGCAGGAAACCGGGCTTCGAACGAAACGACCGCCACAAGTATTTGTGATCAAACGATTTTTAGAAAAACGTGATGTCGAGATGGCCCGATGGGGAATTGCAGGCGCAGTTGGCTTGCTGGGGTTACTTGCGACCGCCCTGTGGCCAGCCTCGAAAAAGAGTCGCGCGAAAGAGCTTTCTTAGGTTGTTATTGCGACGGCGATTGTTTGGCCCGATTTTCCGATGCGAACCAACTTGCAAATCGACCGCGTTTCGCCACAATGTTGGTTGTGATGCGTACACGACAGAGTGTCGAATTCAATTATGTTCTCGGACTTAATACATTCTCCATGCCAGATAACTCGAGGATGGACCGCACGGTGGTCCGTAAAACTACGCTTCAATCACAAGATGATCGTGGTATCATCTCCGATGCGACTCCGTCCGAACGAATCGGAATGGTTTGGCAGTTGACGCTCGACGCATGGGCATTTATGGATCCGACTAGTGCTAAATCCGAATTTCAGAGACATGTTGGTCGCGTTGAACGACGCAAAAGCTGAGTATCTCGTAGTGGGTGCTTATGCGATGGCCGCTCATGGGTGCCCACGTTCGACCGGCGACATAGATTTTTGGGTGCGTCCGACACCTGAAAATGCTGCGCGCGTGTGGGCCGCATTGACTTTGTTCGGAGCTCCAATGTCCAAAATAGATTTAGAGGACTTCTCAACGCCTGACATAGTCTTCCAAATTGGCCTTGCGCCGCAGCGAATTGATCTCCTGACTTCAATATCCGGTGTGAATTTCGACGATGCTTGGCCGAACCGCTTGGTCGCCGATTTGGATGGCGTGCGCGCCGACGTTATCGGGCGTAAACACTTGCTGCAGAACAAAATTTCGTCTGGGCGACCGAAGGATTTAGTTGATGCTGACGTTCTTCGCTCGGAAGTATCCTAACAAGCACATCCGACGACCGCGCCTGGCGAAGTGGACCACTCCTTGCCCCGTTCCTTAATTTGAATTTAGTTCGCAAATTCTGTCACCATACTGCTGATCGATGCATCTTGCATTGGTAAGGCAATCTACTTTGGAAAAACAGAACCCATGAACGACCTCAACGACGAACAACTAATTCCGAATTGGCCAAGCAGTTCATGGAGAGGTCCACGGCAATTTCTTTCGCCGATTCGATTCTTATGGGGACGAGTCCTTCGCCGTGGATAGTCTCATTCACGACTCCGGTAATTCTGATCCTATTATTTGCGTTCTTTTTATGGGTGCGATCCCATTCTGCATGAGTATAGCTAGCTGACGAAGTTTGGCATTTTGCGTTTGCTACGAATGGAGCTTTGATTTTTCGATATCCTATCGCTTTGTTTCTTTTGGCTCTTCCGGTAGAATCTGTGGGTGGTTTTCGTGATCCGCAATCGATTTTAGCCGTGAAATACAAGGAAAACACTGGACTGATTGATTGCAAAAACCAAGGTTCGCTTTCTGATCGGAAATGCTTACCCAAAAATTGCTATGGTTTGGATGGTGCAATGAGTTTGGCGCATCGGAGACCGAGATATTCCTCAGCGAGTTGCTTCCCAGCAGAGCCCGCTTCCGCTTCTCCCGGCACAACCATCATGTCCGATCAAAGACTTTGTGGCAATACTTTGGACATCGGAGCC
>Ga0163150_10000385_pt1 | contig 82795 bp, 81 predicted proteins | sample OliLakLV19P2IB_FD_148628 | JGI IMG/M metagenome (GOLD analysis project Ga0163150, IMG submission 148628) | Freshwater microbial mat bacterial communities from Lake Vanda, McMurdo Dry Valleys, Antarctica - Oligotrophic Lake LV.19.P2.IB | ecosystem: Environmental > Aquatic > Freshwater > Lake >... | reverse complement strand
CGAGCGCCTGGTTTGGGACCATGCCGCGGCGAAGCCGAGCCCCGCTTTTATCAGGACTACACAGAAGCATATTTTTCGAGTAGGATCTCTTCGTTCGGGACGTAGCTCAGTTGGTAGAGCGCCTGGTTTGGGACCAGGAGGCCGCGAGTTCGAGCCCCGCCGTCCCGACCATGTTCTTTGTTTGTTAGCTTTCATACGGTTTGGGACCATGTCGCGCGCGAAGCGGAGCCTAAGCCGTCCCGACATCTTTTTCATTTATGCGCTCCTACAAGTACTTCGATCTCCTGATGGCTGGCTTTGTCGCTGTGCTGCTGCTCAGCAATATCGCGTCTTCAGCGAAGATTCTGGATTGGGGAGTAGGCATTCTTGGTCTTCGACTGAGTTTCGATGCAGGCACTCTGCTCTTTCCGCTGAGTTACATTTTTGGTGATGTACTGACAGAAGTCTACGGTTACCAGAGAACACGTCGCGTTATTTGGACTGGTCTTGGGTTCGCACTTCTGATGAGCGCAGTTTTTGCACTGATTCAATGGCTTCCTGGAGAAGCAGCGTGGCTGGAATATGCAGGAGACGATGCGTATACAGCCATTCTTGGAAGTGTTGCCAATGGAGGCATTGTTATCGCAAGTATTTGTGCGTTCTTCTTTGGCGAGTTTAGCAACTCATTTGTGCTCGCAAAAATGAAGATCGCAATGCGCGGTCGACATCTATGGATGCGCACGATTGGTTCAACGCTGGTGGGTCAAGGACTTGATACAGTTGCGTTCACTCTTCTTGCCTGCTCGTTCGGTGTCTTTCCTTGGGAGATTGCCCTTAGCCTGATCGTCGCCAATTACATTTTCAAGGTTTTTATAGAAGTGCTCTTTACGCCGCTCACCTATGCAGTTGTCCGTTTTCTGAAGCGAGAAGAACAGGAAGATTACTACGATACTGCTACGAATTTCACCCCATTTGCCTTCCGTAGTCGGGAGTAGAGAGTAATTGCTATAAATATAAAAGAATGTTATAATAAACATAACATCCATGACACACGTTCTTCAAAGCATTCGACTCTTTGCACACGAGCATGATGATTTGCCGGCATTCACCGCAGTGTACCTCGTTGGTACTATTCTCATTGCGTCACTCCTCAGCCTCGGCTGGTTTGCGATCTTTATTTTGGTGCACATGTGTCTCGACACAGTGAAGTACCGAGATCTCCATGGATTTAGCATCAAGAGAACGGTGAAGGCCGTACTACTTGAGAACATTTCAGACATCGCACTTTTTCTTACGGCTCTTACTTTCGCTGTCTATCTTCACCACACGTTTCTGCTCGCGACGATGAGTGGACTGTTGCGTTCGGAACTTACAATTATTCGTGCACTTGGGATGTTGATTCCAGAGACGAGTATTGTGCAACACATGTTTGTCGTCGGCCTTAACTTTCACGAATATCTTCACAGTGTGCATCCTGATATGACGCAACCCATCACGAGAATGCAGCGATGGTCATTGGTGACGATCGGTCTGGCGACTGCTTTCCTCATTGCTGCGTTGCCCTTATTTTCACATCAAGGGGTTTCCATTCTTCCAATTCTGGAGGAAGAGATGACGCTCGCTCTCTAGAGAGACTAGAAAGGTGCTCCCTTAGGAAAGAGTTCGCGTTCTAGGTTTCGCATGCGTTCTTGCCATGCACGTTCCTCTGGATCATCATTGTTTTTCTTGTGACGTGTCATGAGTCCGGTAAATCTTTCCTCGAGCGTTACGATGCGATCGAGATCGACGCGTTTATCAGCATACGTGAGAATTTTTTGTTCGATAGTGAGCGAAGGCGAACCTTCTGCCTGCCCTTTTCCTCGATGCGTAAGAATGACTGTGCCGATGTCAGGATAGCCACGTTCAGAGACTAATCTTGTTGCAGCGGGTTCATGTGGACACCCAAATTTTTTCTTCAGAACAGTCCAAGCCATTTTCGTCTTTTCGTCAGGCGTGAAAAATGCATCACCATCAAAGGTCTTAAAATCGACGAATCGGAGTACATCGTGTAGTAATGCCGCTCTCTCCACAGCGAGTGGTCGCACCATTACTTTTTGCTTCTGGAGTTCCTCTACAGTTCTTTTTGCAACGTCTGCGACACATTGCATGTGCGCACGTATATGCTGAGGAAGACAGACTTCGTCCCAGAGAGCCTCAACGGCTTCTTTCGATGGAATCGCAATGTCATGAAACGTACAGGAAATGCCACGAACACCATCAATATCCTCGATGTGTATTTTGATATCGGCAGCGTGTGTCTTACTCTTCGCAGCCCATTCAATGATTCGAATACCGGGGAAATCATCCGAGTGATGAAGAAACGTTTGTGCATCGTTATTGGAAAGTCTACAAAGATCAATGTGACAGAGCACATCGTCATATCGATGTTCGAGAGCAAATGTAGGGCTAGGAATCGCACTGTCTATGCTGAGTCCACGAGCAAATCCTTGCACAAAAGTGGTTTTGCCAACGCCCATTTCTCCTGTGAGATTGATCGTCAATGGTTTGCGGTAGAGCGTAGAGACCAAAGAAGCGCCTAATTGTACTGTTTCAGCCTGTGTGGAACATGTTACGAGCGAACGATCGAGAGTTGACATAGTAGGATAAATATATTATAATGGATGAAGAAACACTCAATACCAATCCTACATCAAAACCCACTATGGCTTCTCGCCACTCAGGATTTGCCGCTCGCTCCATCTATACATTCCGTCAGCCACGGATGTTCTCGGTCGCTCGTGAAAAGCTTTCGTTCACAGTTGCAGCTGTAACCGTAACAGCGTTTGTGATGGGGAATATGGTCGGACAGCACGGGTGGTACGCGTTTTGGAAGTCAGTGCTCGGTGAAAATGATGATACACAGATCATCTTCGATGGCATGGTGACACCGGTGCAGTTTGTTCCTGATTACGTCCGATGGAGGGAATATGGTGGATCGAGCGAAGCAAATACGTATGCACAAGTTCCGCGTGATCTGCTTGTTCCACTACCTGCGTATCGAGCGAGTGAACTGAAGAATCTGAAAGATCTTCCCTATGAAGTACGCACAAATGCACAGTTTGTGTACAGCATGGGGAACTTGAGTAGTTACGATTCAGGTGATGATGGCAGTGGTAGTCATACAGGCGTCGATATTCGTTTGCCTCTCGGTACGTTCGTACGTTCTATTGCGAACGGAATTGTCGATAGAGTTGTGAACCAAGAATACGGCTTTGGACATTACATCGTTGTACGGTACCCAAATGTTCCAGACCCAACATCCAGCAAAGGAACGTCCACCTTCTATGCTACCTACGCTCACTTGGATGCGATTTTCGTCCGAGAAGGACAAGTGGTTCGAAAAGGAGAGCAGCTTGCGACTTCTGGTCAGTCGGGACTTGCGAGTGGTCCGCATCTGCACTTCCAAATCGATACCGATGAGGCTCTCTATCATCCGTTCTGGGCATTTACATCAACGGAAGCAAGTGCTGCTGGCATGACATTCACACAAGCTGTGAACGCAGGACTCAACAAAAATCTTGCATCGCTCTATACAGTCAGTCCAGTGCAGCTTGTACAAAACTTCGAATCGTACTCTGCGCCAACACTCGCAAGTAATGGGAATGCGGCTCTGAAAGGCGTCGTTGCACAAAAGACCATTCTTCCGCAACGCGTATTCACCGCGAAAGAGAAGCTACTTTCTCGTGCCGCAATTCGTGCGACATCCAGACAATCCGCTGCAGAACTACGGAGTGCTCGTATAGCCGCTCGACATGCAGCAAGTGAAAAACATGTGGCGGCAACACCGGCTCTCCAGAAAGTTGCGTCAACAACTGATGTGTCACTTCCTCAAGTGCAAGGAACAAATCAGGACGTGACAAAAGTAGAAATTCAGCACTCAGGTTCTATTGAGCGATCGTGGCAAAAAGTACAGATACGCGCAGAAGATCATGAAGGTCGAGTGGTAAGTACACCGAGCTTCACTGGAAAACTGTATATTCGTTCAGAGTTCGGCGATGCCGAGATTCGCCCCGATGAACTCGTTGCTTCAGACTTTACGAATGGAGTCGCAACGGTGAATGTGCTGATTCGTGATAAAAAGACCGTCTTCCTTGTTACGAGAGGAGCTTTCGAAACAAGAAGTGCACCGATCGTCTCTGCTGCACGATAGTCGCTTAGTTACGTGAAGCAGACCGAGTGAGCAGCAGGACAATGCACACCAAGAGAACGAGTGCGAGTGCTTTGGTTTCAGTATCCAAAAAGAGTGCTGCGACACCAAAAGCGGTACCGATGCATGCAGTAAGTGCGATTACTTGTTTTGGTGACCAACCTCGATCGAGCAGGAGATGATGAAGATGATCGCGCCCTCCTTTGAATGGCGAACGACCACCTATGAGCCTTCGAAGTATTACGAAGCCAGCATCGAGCAAGGGAAGGCCAACTGCGAGAAAAGCAGTCGCAACTTTTCCTCCTTGGTAAATGCCAAGAAGGCCCAGCATAAAGCCAAAAAACATGGCTCCAGAATCTCCGATGAGAAGCCTGGCGGGAGGAAAATCGAAGAAGAGTCCTGCACCACTAATGCCCGCAAGGATGAAGGCGATCAGTGCAACATCAGTTTGCCCATTGCGGTAGAACGCTAGGAACCCGATCATCACAAAACCGATTGTGGCGATGACATGCACTTGCCCAGGAATGCCATCGAACCAGTTCATTGCGTTCGTTGTCAGAAGCAGCCAAAAAATTGTGAAGACAGCACTCCACAGAGGATATGAACCGTACGACCCAAGTGTCACAACAATCTCATCGAGCTTGAGAATACCGCCCATCGGATTCGTAATCGAATAGATACGCGCACCTGCGACAAAGACGATGAGTGCTGCGAGGACATGGACGAGGAGGCGCAGAGAAGAGGGGAGGGGAGAGCGATCATCCACAAATGAGAGTGAGACGAGAAGCACAACTGCAATGACAACGCCTATCTCTTTCGCTCCCCACGGTTGCGATGAAACAAAGAAGAGAAGAAACACGATGACACTCACGATGCCAGCGGGGTAGGAGAGCCTGGAACGCGTGAGACCGTATCGCTCTGGAAAGTCTGTGAGGCCTAGAATCGGAAAAAGCTTGAGCGCTACGAGAAACCCAAGAATTGTGACCAGAAATGCACTAGCAGGAAGCACAAGCATCATGGACAATTCTAGCATGGATCATCCATCTGTCGTTGGACTTATCGGGCCGCAGTGTGTTCTTCGTTGCCGAGCGGTTTGGAATGCATTCTTCAAAGAGCAGGGGAGTCCACTCGAGTTTCAGTTTTATCGCACGAGAAATAGGGAAGAATTGGAACTTCGGCTCTCAGAAATGTTTGTTCTGAGGCGTCTTGGGTATGTGGTGCATCCAGATTTTCAAACTACGATTCTCCCACTTCTTGATGAACTCGATGCAACTGCTCAAAAAGCGCAACAAGTTGATACGATTGTGAATGATGGAGGAAGGCTGATTGGCCATTTTCTCGATGCAGAAGCTTGCGAAGCACAAGAAGTACGGATGCGACTATGGATGCAGAGCGCTGTGAAAAAATCATATATTGGATAGTTACTTTCTCGCGCAGGTCAGTAGACCCGCGCTTCGCAATTTGATGTTTTTGACGGGCGTTGCCTTCCAATACCACATACTACATACTACGTACTACGTACTTTTGTATGTCTTACCGCACCCTCGCTTCCGCCGACCTTACAGGAAAACGCGTTCTGCTTCGTGCGGGGTTCGATCTTCCAATGAGCGATGGAATTGTGACAGACAGCACGCGTGTGGAGGCACTCGTTCCCACGATGAAACACATTCTGGATGCTGGAGCGCTCCTCATCATCATGGCGCACCAAGGACGACCGAAAGATGGACCAGAGCCCAAGTTCAGCCAGAACCCGATTGTTCCAGTACTCAAGAAACTCCTTGGTGTCACAGTACATTTTGCTGAGGATTGTATCGGCGAAAAAGCTGAACAAGCAGTTTCAGCAGCGAAAGCTGGTGAAGTGGTGCTCCTTGAAAATTTGCGTTTTCATCCTGAGGAAAAGAAGAATGCTCCTGAGTTTGCAGAGAAACTTGCGTCACTTGCAGATGTCTACGTGAATGATGCATTTACAAATTGTCATCGAGCACATGCCAGTATGGTTGGGGTTCCGAAGCTACTCCCTGCCTACATGGGCCTTTCACTCGAAGAGGAAGTGAAGCACCTGAGCATTGTCTTAGAGAGCCCTGCTCGTCCGCTGACACTCATTGTCTCTGGTTCGAAGATGGAAACAAAGGTTCCGGTCATCGAACGATTTTTAGATCGAGGTGATGCGATCCTTGTTGGAGGCTGCATCGCGAATACATTCATCGCTGCACGTGGCCATACAGTCGGATCCTCGAAATACGATCCTGCAGAAGTACCGAAAGCAGAAGAGATGCTTCGTACGAGTGACAATGAAAATAATGCAACGATCGTCGTACCAGAAGATGTGCTTGTCGCACAGAAGCCAGATGAAACAGCGGAGACGTCGATCGTTTCAGTAGAGAACATTTCAGAGACGAGTAGTATCTTCGATCTTGGTCCGAAAACCGTTGATGCGTACATTGATGTCATCCATGAATCGAAGACAATTGTGTGGAATGGGCCTCTCGGTGTCTATGAGGTTGCGCAATTCTCAACTGCAACAAAACGGCTTGCAGAAGCTATTTCTAAGGCAACTGAAGCAGGAGCAACGAGCATTCTTGGGGGAGGGGACACGATCGATTTTCATTTAAAATACGGATTTCCACTCAGTGCCTATACCTTTGTCAGTATGGGTGGGGGAGCGATGCTCGAGTTTATTTCTGGGAAAACATTTGAGTCTTTAGAACTTTTAAGGAAATAGTATTTCGTATCTTGTATTTTGTATCTGCTAGGCTGTAAAGACAGTTTCTGAATACACGATACACAATACGCAATACAATTCGTACACTATCCCTATGGAAAAACAGAATTCTGAATCGCCGAAGCAACAATTCACTATTTTCATCGCGCAGGAGGGGACTGCAGTTTCCTCAATTTTGGCTGCAGCAAGACGATCGGTTGGCGCATTCATCATTGTGGCTCCTGCTTCGTATTTTTCTGCTATTCGTGATGAAGAAATTCGTTCGTGTTTTCGAGAGTGTAAAGCACTGAATATTGACCGAAGGCTGACTTTGGCCTGTAAAGATAAGCGTGTACTCGAGATTGCTACAGAAGCAGAGTGGGAGACAGTCAGTACCGTCAAAGCCTTACGACTGATTGTGAAAGGACATCCTTCAGCTGCACCTGCTTTGCGCGCATTTAGCCCAGTTTCGTGGAGTCAGGATATTCGCAGTCAGTTGCAGTCTGCTGGTATTCTTGCACTACCTAAGACGCGTATTTGGTCACTCTTTATTGTTAGCGGACTTGTCTTTCTCTTTGTTTTTCTTCGTCTTCTCCCTTCAGCGACGATTACGCTTACTCCGAGCCAAGAGACGCAGAGCTTTACAACGAATGTCTATCTCGTTGCATCAGGGGCATTGGAACTTCCTGTTGATCCTGCAAAAGTACGCACATTGCCAATGATTTTGCTTACGGTTCCGCTTGATCGTACGATCACCTACGATCAAATCAGTAAAGAATTTACGGGAACAAATGCATCGATGACCGTGACTATTTACAATAATGCCAATGAACAGTATTCACTGCGTAAGGGGACGCGAATTATCAACCAAGCTGGTATGGTGTTTCGCCTGCAGGATCCATTGATCATGGGTCCTAAATCATCGAAAAGTGTTGTGGCGGAAGCCGAGTCTATCGATGTCTATGGCGAAGTACTCGGAGAGCGTGGCAATGTACCTGGGGGTCTAAAGTGGGAATTCGTTGGACTCGATGAAGCATCGAAAAAACTCGTCTTTGGACGCAATGAAGCACCAGCGAGTGGGGGAAAAACAGCCTATGAGACAGTACTGAAGAAAGAGGATTTGATCGGTGCACTGAAACGCACTGGTGCAAAGCAACGATTGGAGCAAGAACTACTGAGTGTTGCAAAACAACAGGCAGAGGATGAGAGACTGAGTATCAACCAACTACGTGGGACGAACTATGTGCAGCTAGACTATGAAGAACTGACGAAAATCATGTACAAAGATTTTCAACTTTCTGAAGAATTTGTTGGTCAGCACGTTTCCTCGGTTCCGGTTCACGGTGCCATTGAGTACACCATTATTCTGTACGATGAAAACGCGTTGCTCAACCTTCTTTCATCGGAGGTATACCAACGCACACCAGAGAACACCGTAGTTGCAGAATCGTCACTTTCTCGCGAAAATATCGATCTGCACGTTATTGCCCCTTGGGATGATGATTTCCGCTGGGTGAAGATCACCGCTGATCTTTCTTACAATCTCCGCTACGTTTTTGATCCGATTACCCCTGTTGGGGCATCGTTTGGGAAGCATATTCGATCGAATGTCGCAGGCAAGACAGTGGAAGAGGCCTATCGAGTTCTTCGTAACTTGCCTGAAGTTGCAACGGTGCAGATTCGTGTGTGGCCACCGTGGTCATTTACATTACCAACGCTGGAATCCAACATCGTGGTCAAAGAACAGCTCTGATCCCAAAAACTGCTCATTTAAACATGTACAAGATACATTGTGCATCATTAGACAGGGAGGTCATGCTCCTCCCCCATTCCTGACTTTATGGCTTCTATTCAATCAGAACGTAATATATTACCCAATTATCCGGGAATGGGAGATGTGCACAGAGAATGTGGAAACTTGTTGATCGACAAACGGCAAAGAGTATTTCTTAATGTAATAAATAGCTGAAAACAGAAAATTGTATACTTATGGCTCCCCTTCCCTAGGAATACCGCAACAATTTTCAAAGAATCCCGAAAGTCCCGGGGGAGTCATGCGCACTTGTCTCTCTTTTTCTGTAACGAATGCACCAAGTGTACGTTTCAGTATTACTTGTATGTCAAAAAAAGACTATCAAAGCATTGGCAGAGCGTTTCTTCTTTCGCTTCTCATCACAGCAATGCCTGCGCTTGTTCTTCGACTACTCATACTTCAGAGCTAAAGAAAGCGCACAAACACTCGCTTTCCAACTTTTACGATACCACTCTCTGCCTTCGCTTCGATGGTCATGACTGCTTTGTCATTCACTTTGATGCCACCTTGCTCGATGAGCCGTCTGGCTTCAGACTTGCTAGTGACGGAACCGGAGTTGAGTAATGCATCGATCAGCGACTCCCCTTTCTTTGGTGTGTACTCAGGCATGTCATCGGGTATGCCTTTATCTTTGAATACGTTCTCAAAATTTTCCTCAGCGCTTTTTGCTGCAGCTGCTCCGTGGTAGAGCGAAACAATTTCACGCGCCATGCGCATCTTCATGAGCTTTGGGTTCTCTTTGCCTGATTTCAGCGCTTTCTTCACAGCGTCTACGTCTTTCATTGGCATAGCAGTACAGCACTCCATATACACAGGAATCAGAGAGTCAGGGATACTGAGGAGCTTGCCGTACATATCGTTTGGCGCATCTGTGAGATAGACACAGTTGTTGTATGTTTTACTCATTTTGCGGCCGTCAGTTCCTTCGATGAGTACAGTCGTAAGCACGAACTTATCACGTTTGCCGAGTGCTGTTTGGAGTGTACGACCTGCGAGCATATTGAAGAGCTGATCGTTGCCACCGAGCTCGACATCGACATCCAGGATGACAGAGTCGTACCCGACCATGAGCGGATACAGAAACTCTGTGAGACTGATGGGCGTATCTTTTTTGATGCGTTCTTTAAACATCTCTCGTTGTAGCATCTGCTGAACAGTAAAATGAGAAAAAAGGCTGACTAACTCTTTGAGCGATATTTTCTCTAGCCATTCGTGATTATACCGAACGGTAAGCTTTTTTATATCGAGAATGGTTTTTGCTTGATCGATGTATGTTTCGAAATTTTTCTTCACATCTTCAGTGGAAAGCGGCTGTCGCATTTCATCACGACCTGATGGATCGCCCACCATCGCTGTGAAACTACCAATCAAAAGAATGACTTCATGCCCAGCGTCTTGGAAACCCCGCATTTTTCGAAGTGGAACAGAATGGCCAAGGTGAAGCTTGGCTCCCGTAGGATCGATACCAAAGTAGAGCCGAAGCGGCTTTCCAGCCTTGAGTTTTGCTTCTGCCAATTTCAGCGGCACGACATCGGAGACTGCACGGGTGAGAAGTTCACTAGTATTCATGACGTAATAGTAGCGGAGAAGGGAATGAGCTGAACAGCCTAAGTAGAGACGCCTCAGTGGGGTGTCTCTACACCTTTTTCATTCCAGTCGCTACACTCCCCCCATGCGTCTCGATCTCTTCCTTGCTGGCAAGAATGACATTGTTAGTCGATCGGCTGCGAAACGGCTGATCGAAAACGGGTGTGTACGCGTGAATGGAAAGAAGACGTCCAAAATTTCGTTAGACGTCACCTCTGCAGATGCTGTTACCTACACACTCCCCTCCCCTCCGATTCCAACGAGTACGCACACTTCACTCGATCTTCCGATACTGTATGAAGATGATTTGTGCCTTGTGATCGATAAGCCTTCTGGGCTTGTCATGCATCCTGGGGCAGGAATGAAGTCAGGAACAATGACACTTCTCGATGCGCTTGAACCACTCTTTGCGAAGCGAGCACTCCCCTTTTCTCCTTCCTCGGTGCTTGTGCATCGCCTCGATAAAGACACAACAGGATGCTTGCTCGTAGCCAAGACGCCAAAGGCGCATATTGATCTACAAGAGCAATTTGCGAAGCGAGAGACACACAAGACGTATCTTGCACTTGTTGCAGGAACGATGGATCCACTCTCTGCAGTAATCGATATTCCACTAGGACGTGATGCAAACACACGCACCAAAATGTCGGTGCATCGTGCAGTGAGTAGTAGAAGTGCAAGAACAACGTATCGCACCCTTGCAGCAGAAGATGGAACGTCACTTCTTGCATGTGAATTACATACTGGACGCACGCATCAAATTCGCGTTCATCTTGCCACACTGCATCATCCTGTTCTCGGAGATGAGACGTATGGTACGGAAGTCTCTCGTGTGCTCTCAAAAAAATTCTTAGTTCCTTCCATTCAACTGCATGCGTGGAAGTTATCATTTGTTTCTCCTGCAACAAAAAAATCTGTGTCTGTGAAGGCACCACTTCCTCTCTCATTATCTACGACACTCGAGACGCTCGGAATGTCGATTACGGATTGAACACGATCACATACTCGAGGACATCGAGAATCTCGCCTTTAGCGTTGCGACTGACGATTCGGTATACATTGCGACCGCGCTTGAGTGTTTGTAGCTCTGTGCTCGCGATATAGTTCCAGGTCGTTTTTCCAGCACTGTAGAGGGAAAGCGTGTAACCATTGACTGAGATACTTGCTGTATCCGCTGACGTCGTTCCCTCGAGCAGAGCTTCTTTCTCGGTCACTGAAGTTTCGGTTCCCGCAGACGGTCCTGTGACAGTGAGAGAGCCTGGAAGAAGTGGTGGATTCTGACGAATGGGAGGAGCGGAGAATGACGAAAGGCTACTCTCAAGTCCTGCAGATTCGAGAACGATGGTGATCGTTTTTCCTGTACTGCGATTTCCATTAGCATCTACTGCAAATACTGTGAACTTGTTTTCACCGACTTTCATGTTTCCAAGTGCTGTACTTGCGAGGTAACTCCATGTTCGTGCATTCGGTTGAAAGAGTTGTAGTCGATAATCATTCACGATGATACCTGCAGTATTGATTGGTGCTTCTCCTGTAATTTCTATTTCAGAAAGCGCAGTGATCAACGTCTCACCAGAACCAACAGGCGCAATAATGCGAACAGGTTCTACAAACGCATTCCATGTGTTTTTGACAACACGCTCGACAGTGCTGAGCGGAATACCTTGTTTATCTTGCGCTTCAATGCGTACAACGATCTCTTTCTCGGTTGTGATGTTGAGTTCTGCACTAAATGTTCCATCAGCACTCACCTGAACAGGCTGTCCTTGTACAAGGACTGTGCCCACACGACTCGACACACGACCACGAACAGCGAGGCTTTTGCTCGAGACTTGTGCATTATTTTCAGGAGATTCGACGAGGAGGTCCGGAGTAGCTGCTTCAGAACTCTCACTCCCCGCTCCAAGAACGATCTCTGGAGATGATGGTAATCCGAGCTGCGCAATGCTCGATACCAAGAATGGACTGCGTAACTGTTCAAGCGTTGTGGGATCGCGTAGCTCATACGGATCTAATCCTTCTGCAAGCTTCGCTCTGTCTTCAGGTCTCATCGACAGATACTGCCCTTCACCAATGACGACAGTTTCCCCATTTGCACCCTTGAGCGAGAATGTGACGAGGACTCCCTGTCCTTCGGAGCTTATGACCAGTATTTCCTCAGGATCGATCTGCACACTTGCTCCAGCTGCAATTTCGATAGAACTATACTCAGTGGTTACGGTGCGAAGAATGGATCCTGAATACGTCACTGAAGACGGAGTCGTCATCCATAACTTTCCTCGCTTCAGAGCCATTGTCAGTTTCGATTCCTGATCGGAGCGTTCATCACTTTTCACAATTTCAACTTCTGTATTTTGATCGAGACGCATTCGTGTGCCATCGAAAAAACGAAGCTGCGTATCTGTGCTTGCTCGTGAGGCAACGGCGTCTCCAGCGTAGAGGCGAATCGTTCCGTCTGCACGTTGCCAGTCTTCACCTTGGAGCGATACATCGACAGTGTCGGTGTCGGACGAAAGCGAGACACTCGCACGCTTGCCGATGGAACCGTCGAAGAGCGCGACAATACCTGCGATGGCGTACCATACGACTACAAGAAGAATAATGCCGATTGCGATACGCACAAGTGTACGCTTCCCGTTGTATTCGGGAGCGTTTAAGTAAATGCGACGGCGGTGCCGAGGAAGCATGGCTCCCTATTGTAGGCTAACGAGGCTTTCTCTGGCAAACACGATTTCTTCTCCTAGGGATGCCATTTGAAGTCGATGACTCTTTTCAGCTTATCCCGTCACTCGCTTCACTTCTTCCGCAGTTGTGACATGACGCGTTACAAGTTCTTTACCCCACTCAATCATTGTTTTAAATCCTTTTTTCAAAGCAATGTCTATGATTTCAGACGACGTGGATTGTGCGAGAATTGCGTCTCGAATGTCATTGTCTACTACGAGCAGTTCAGGAAGAGAGCATTGCCCAGTGTAAAAATCAGCTTCCGCCTCCGTATGCGACGCAACTTGCTCTCGAAATGCTGGATTGATGGTTCGTACAAGTCGCTGTGCCAAAATACCGCGAAGTGCAGGCGCAAACGTGTAGCTACTGACCCCCATCGAAAGCAGTCGTGGAATCGCTTCGATCGCAGAATTGGTATGGAGTGTTGCAAACACTAAGTGACCAGTGAGTGAAGCGTCGATAGCAGTTTGTGCAGTTTCCAAATCTCGAATTTCACCCACAAGCACGATATCAGGATCATTGCGTAAAATTGATTTCAGTCCCTCTGAAAATGTGTATCCCTTCGATTCATCGACTTGGCTTTGCACGATGCCTGGCAGTTCGTATTCCACAGGGTTTTCGATCGTGATGATGTTTCGCTCTTTTCCGGCAAGCAGAGAAAGAAGTGAGTAGAGCGTCGTGGTCTTACCAGAACCCGTAGGTCCAGTCACCAAAATAAGCCCATTTGGAACCGATGCAAGCTCGAGTAACTTCTCTTTAATTTCTTTTGGGAAACCAAGTTCCTCGAGAGGAACAATGCCGCGTTTCGGGTCGAGTAGGCGCAGTGTCACAGCTTCGCCAAATTTTGTGGGAAGTGTCGCGACACGAACGTTGATCATGCGATCTTCCACTGGAAATGAATACTGCCCATCTTGCGGGACGTTTGTCACATTCATTTTTATTTTTGAAGAGAATTTTATTCTACGTAACATCGTATCGTACACTTCTCGAGAAAGACTCATGATCTGAATCAATACGCCAAATTCTCGCCATTCCAGACGAATCTTCTCTTTATCGGGGCTGATGTGGATGTCCGAAATTTTGTGTGCGATCGCTTCAAGCTGCACGTGCTCTAAAAGCGCATCACCTTCCATGGTTTGTAGCTGTTCTTTGTTGAGTGTAGCCATCGCATTAGTATACCACAAATTGGCTTCCAGTAACAGAGAAAAGAGCATGAAGGAACCGCACTTCTGGTGCTTTATTCGACTCCGACTTCGAGCCGCTCTCCCCACTTGAGTTTTGTTCGAAGTGTCCCAAAATAGGTTTCCTCTGGTCGGCGAAGAAACTTCACAGTTTCTTTTGCGACTGTAGCATGCACGACATCACTTTTTTTAAGCGTAACGTAGGTTTGACCATCGAGCGTCATGCTGACACTGATGTCACCAAATTTATTTTCTTTTGTCAAAATTGTAATCTCGATTTCCTGCTCACTGGGTAGAACGATCGGTTTTTGCGTAAAGCTGTGAGGGTTAATGGGAGTGACGATGGTCGCAGGGAGTGTCGGATGCACAACAGGTCCACCAGCTGCGAGCGAGTAGGCTGTCGAACCTGTGGGTGTTGCGAGAATCACGCCATCTGCATGAAACGTTGTGAGTGGATCACCATTCACTGTTGTGTGTAGATCGATGAGCCGAGAGATCGCACCTTGCGCAATGACAGCTTCATTGAGCACGTTTCCTGTGACTACTGTTTTCTTCCCTCTTTTTACGGTGATCGCAAGGAGTGTTCGCTCCTCTAGTTTTCCGTAGCCTTTTAAAAACTTAGGAAGAAGCAAAGTTGTTTCTTCCATACTCATTTCAGCGAGAAACCCCAGCGTGCCACGATTGATCGTAATGAGCGGCATCGTCATATTCGTTCGTTCTCGGATCGCACGCAAAATCGTTCCGTCACCTCCAAGAACGATGAGTGCGTCGAGCTCGCGTTGGCTGTTGTAGTATGCGGCCTTCTTTGTGCTTTGTGTCTCACAACGCTCTCGATCGAGAAGAACTTTTGCGCCGGCTTGTTCGAGTACATGAATGACTTGCAGCAGTGCATTCTCCTTCTCTTCCATTGCAGAGCGTGCTGTGATGCCGATTGTGCGATATTTGAGTGCCATAGGAACTGCATTCTAGCACATCGACGCAGGCACTTCATTTTGCTATCCTAAGTCCATGAATAGATTCCTACGCCTTGTGCGTGCGTTGGAGCTGGAAGAGAAGGTGCTCCATGCTGGCGTGTTGCTCTGCATCCTTGGGCTTTTCCTCCCTTGGCTTGGTGGGCAGTGGTTTGGTACTGCAGCACAGTGGAATGGCTTTGGTTTCCACACAGGATTTATCGGGCACTTTGTGTTTCTCATGCAGCTGATTATTTTTAGTGTAACTGCCTCTCCTCTTCTTGGTGGTCCCGTACTTGTCCGTAAGCAACGAAGGCACTCACTACGTCTTATCCTTAGTCTGATTTCATCGTCACTCCTTTTCTCTGCATTTACGATTCTCTTCCGACTGACATCCGAAGTGTCTGGTGCGCAAGTTCGCTTTGGTGTGTACGTCGCTATTCTTGGCAGCGCCCTCGCAACACTTTATGCATTTTTACAGTATGATGAAGAACGTAAAAATCAGTCACAATCGATTTTCCATCATCCTGATGCACTGCCAGTGGTCTCACAACGTACAGAAGAGAAGCAGAGAGAAGAGCGTGTCGTTCCTCCTCCGCCACCGCCACCTCCACCTCCAGCAGCAGACACTCATTCGCTTTTCCCACCTCAGTAATGGACGATCAAGTGAAAGCCGCAGAAACGTATCGTGACGATGAACTCGTCTACGTTGATCCTGATACGCGTACTGTCGTTGGCCGAGTGGAGTGGGATAAGAAAGAACAGCCAGTTTCTAAGGCGTTTCCTAAACTTGTGAAGAAGAAAGATAAGAACGGACAAGAAGTAGAACGTCAGTCGTGGAGAAAGGTGTATCCGTGGGGTACGTACCGCTCCATGCGACGATTGTATAAAATTGAAGGAAAAGTGAAAGATCCAGAACCACAGAAAACACTGGAAGAAGTGATGCCGCGAGCGCTCACTGAGGCGTTCTGGAAGTGGTAGTTTGAGCTGATAGGCTATAGATAATAGGTTCGATGTTTTGCCACAGCTCGATTACGCCAGTGTTTTCATCACGCGCTTTACTTCACTCTTTGCACCAATGATGATGGGAGAACGTTGATCGACTTCGTCGATGACAATTTCGAGAATCGATTTCTCACCGTTGGATGAAGTGCCTCCAGCCTGTTCCATGATGTAGGCAAATGGCCCGCATTCAAATGCGAGTCGTAATTTTCCTTGTGGATACTTACTTCCACCGATGTTTGTAAAAATTCCAGCGCCTTTGATGAGCATGTGGTGAATATCGGGCACCATGCCACCGGAATACCGTAGCGTCAGACCCTCATCGAGCCACGTGTTCATCATTGCACGGTAGTTGGGAGTATCGACGACTGCTCGCAAATTTCCTGGCGCGTACGTCTTCACTTCATCACGCATCGTCAAATTTTCCTGCAGCAAGATAAACTCGCCAACGTCATTGAGGTAAAATGCATGAACGCCTTTTCCTGTGCTGTACACCAAGATCGTACGAGGTCCGTAGACAATGTAGAGCGCTGCTACTTGGTCGCGTGGCTGTTTTCCGATCATCGTTTCTCCCTCGTAGATGCCGAAAATCGAACCAATGGCTAAGTTGCAATCGAGGAGCGACGATCCATCGAGTGGATCAAAAACAACAGTGTAGGGTGCTCCTGGTGTCAGGCTTTCTAGCTCTGCTTCCTCTTCTGAAGCAAATGCAGCGACGTTGCGCGACTCACAAAGCTCTTCTTTGATAATTGTATTGCTAAGGACATCCAGTTTCAGTTGCTCTTCTCCAAACTGATTACTCGAACCTGCGAGGCCGAGATCAGTCGTGCGAATTGCATTCTGTATATACTTTCCTGCTCGCGAAATATCGTTGATCAAATGACGAAGCTGATCGGGCACTCCAGTTCGAAACAAATGATGATTGAGTGAGATGCGCGATGGGAGTTTGCAAGTTGCCATACGTAAAAAAGTGAAAGACTAGAGAAGGTCACCCATGCGGATTGCCATTTCTGTCACACGCATTGCGTAGCCCCATTCGTTATCGTACCAACTGAGGATCTGCGCAACTTTGCCATCGACAACCTTTGTTGAAGGAGCATCGACAATGGACGAGTGTGGATCAGTTTGAAAATCAATCGACACACACTGATCGTACGAAACAGTGAGGACTCCTTTCATAGCTTTCGACTGACTGGCAGCGTCTAGTACTTCATGGATTTTTTCTACAGTTGCATCCTTCTCCAAAGAGAATGCCATGTACGCGCAACTCACAGTCGGGACTGGAACGCGAAATGCCATCCCATCCATTTTCCCCTTGAGATGCGGAAAAATGCTCGCGCAAGCTTTTATCGCCTCCGTCTTGGTTGGAATCATCGAGAGCGTTGCAGCTCTCGATTTTCGCAGCTCTCCTCCTTCTCTCGCTTTGTTATCGAGAAGATTCTGCGAAGCTGTAAATGCATGGACCGAACTGACGAGGAGATTTTTCACTCCAAATGTTTCATCGATTACTTTAATCACTGGAGCGATGCAGTTTGTCGTACACGAGGCATTGCTGATGATATCCATTTCTTTTGTTAGTTCATTGTCATTTACTCCAGTGACGAACATGGGAGTGCCATCTTTCATCGGTGCGGTGACGAGTACACGTGAAGCTCCAGCATCCAGGTGTCCTTTCACTTCTTCTCGCGTATCAAAATTCCCCGTGGACTCGATGACGAGATCAACACCCAATTTCTTCCATGGGCATTTTTCAGGGTCGCGCTCTTTAATGACATGCACAAGTTCTCCATCAACAGTAAACGCATCGTCTTTCACTTCAATCTTTCCAGGGAATCGACCATGGAGAGAATCGTATTTCAAAAGATACGCACGCATGTCGGCATCCGATGAAGCGTTGACTGCGATTACGCGGACTTTGTCTCTATACATTTGCAAAAATTGTCGGTGCACGTTTCGCCCAATGCGACCGTACCCGTTAATAGCAACTGTAAGCATGTGTTTACACTACGCATCTCGCGGAATGAAATCAAGAGACGACTTTACCCATACATTCCCACTAGAACTCCGAGAAATGCTGCAAACGCTCCGATGATCCAGAGGCGCATCGTGACTTTGCTTTCCCCCCATTCGAGAGCTTCCAGATGATGATGAAACGGTGCGGACTTGAAGATTTTTCGTTTGAATAACTTCTTACTGGTTAGCTGAATAATGACTGAGAGCATTTCGGCAACGAAAATAAGCCCGATCAGTGGAAGGAGCAACACGTGATTGATCATAAACGCGATGACAGCGAGCGTCCCACCAAGAGCCAGCGCTCCTGTATCTCCCATATAGAAAAGTGCGGGAGGGACATTGTTCCAGAGAAAAGCTGCGACTGCACCTGCGATCACACCGCAAAACCCCGCGAGGATGTAGAGCCCTGATGCGTATGCAATGAGCCCAAAAGCACCAAATGCGATGATGAGAAGACCACCTGCGAGCCCATCGAGCCCATCAGTGACATTCACTGCATTTGCAGTGCCGATCACAACAAAGATGACAAATGGAATGTAGAGCCACCCTAAGTGAATGGTCTGATCTGCAATACCTATGAGATCACCGAACGGTATATAGATCGACGTATACTCGTTTTTAAAATAGAACCACGCTGCAGCGACAGCACTCATTGCGACTAGGAACGTAAGCTTCGGCAACCAACTCAAGCCCTTATTTTTTCCGATGCCTGCGACATTCATGTAGTCATCGATGGCTCCAAGAAGTCCAAACCCGAGCATCATGCCAAGTGGTACGTATACTTGCCCTCGTTGCAGCAGCGAATGATCAACCCAACCGACATACGAGAACGCACGTGAGAGCAGTACTGTTGCGATGATCGAACCCCAAATCAAGACTCCTCCCATCGTTGGAGTTCCTTTTTTATTTTGATGGTACTGCAGAAACACACTTGCAGTTCCACCGTCCACTGCTTCTACTCGTAGTTGCTTTCCAATTTTGTAATGATGGAGTAATCGCAAAAAACGAGGAGTAATGATAACGCAAATTGTGAATGCGAGAAATGTGTAAAGAAGAATTTCGGGGAGTGCGAGTTCTGGTCGAACTGGAAGTGTGATCATAAAAATAGAATACCACTAACTTAGGACTTCAAGCAGTAAGAATACTATTCATCATCATGATGCACTGGTCGTCCGCCTTTCACCTGCCCGATCATTCTGGACGTTGCTTTCTCGGCGATCGTCTTCGGATCATGGACTTTATCGACATCGGTAAAGCGCATTTGCTCTTTCTTAAACATCAGTTCGATGCGGCCTGTTGGGCCGTTTCGATGTTTACGGATGTAGATATCGGTAATCCCTGGTCGGTCTGAATCTTCTTCATAGTAATCCTCGCGGTACATCATGAGCACAATATCTGCGTCTTGCTCGATGGATCCTGATTCACGAAGATCGGAAAGCTGCGGAATATTTCCTGGTCGGCTCTCGACGGCACGAGAGAGCTGACTGAGTGCAATGACAGGAACTTTAAGCTCGCGGCCAAGCATCTTGAGTGAGCGGGAAATTTCTGAAATTTCTTGTACGCGATTCCCTGCGTATCCTTGATTTCCTGTACTCATAAGCTGCAAGAAGTCGACGATGATGAGATCGAGGCCATTTTCCATCTGCAGTCTTCGTGCTTTGGCGCGCAGTTCCGCAATCGAGGAACCCATGGAGTCATCGATGAAGATATTTGCTTTCGCGAGATCGTCCATAATTGGCCCCATGTTTTGGAAATCTTTATCTTCTAGTTTTCCTTTCTGTAGTTTCCACGAATCCACTCCAAGCATCGATGCGAAGAGTCGATCGACAAGCTGTTCCTTGCTCATTTCGAGTGAGAACACACCAACGGTCTTTCCGTGTTTGATGCCAGCATTCTGCGCGATATTGAGCGCGAGCGATGTTTTTCCCATACTCGGACGAGCAGCGATAATGATGAGGTCGGAGGGCTGCAAACCAGAGAGTTTAAGATCAAGTGACATAAATCCTGTAGGCACACCTTTGATCGGATTACTATCTTTATCTTCATGCATTTCTGCGAACTTTTCGTAGCGAGAGCCAAGAATATCGCGAATGTGTACGAATTTATCTTTGAGAAACGTTGCTGAAATGCCAAAGACAGTTTTTTCGACATCTTCCAGAAGTTCAACAATCCCCCGATCTACTTCATACCCGTAGCCTTTAATAGCTTCGCCTGCCTTAATGATCTTGCGATGCACAGCTTTATCTTTTACAAGTTGCGCATACTTATAGATGTGCGCTGCGGTTGGTACCTTTGAAGAAAGCTCTGCTAAGAACGCACTTCCTCCGATGGATTGAATTTTTTTGTTGTCCGCAAGTTTCGCACTCACAGTAACGATATCGACTGGCTGATGTGTTTGGTAGAGTGACTGTGTCGCAGCATAAATTTCACGGAATGTAGGATCGTAGAAATCATCGGGTTCCAGAAGGTCAGCAACTTTAATAATCGCCTCAGGATCCATAAGAATGGCTCCAAGCACTGTCTGCTCGGCTTCGATACTATGCGGTTGTGACTCAAGGAAGGTGGCCATAGAGAAAGTGAGTGTAGTGCAGACATGGTCTCTCTGGGAAGGAAAAAGTATTGTACAAAAAAGAGGGCTGTAGATTGCCCCCGTCTCTGTTTCTTTAGAGTGCGCTGTGCTGCCTAAATGCTTCACGAACTTCCTTTTCAAGTTTCTCTGCGAGCTTTGGTTGCGCCTTCAGGTTTGCTCGTGCTTGTTCCTTTCCTTGCCCGAGTGTTTCTTCGCCAGAGCGGAAGTACGCACCATTTTTTTCAATGACACCGTACTTCACACCAAGATCCAGAATATCGCCTTCCTTGGAGATTCCTTGACCATACAGAATGTCGAATTCTGCCTGCCGGAATGGTGGTGCGACTTTATTCTTGACGACTTTTACTCGTGTGCGGTTTCCGACGACTTCTTGTTCAGTTCCGTTTTTCTCAGTCAATTTATCAATGCGCCTCACATCGAGTCGCAGCGACGCGTAGAACTTCAGTGCATTGCCCCCCGATGTCGTTTCAGGATTCCCGAACATCACGCCAATCTTCATGCGAATTTGATTGATGAACACAATGGAACAATTGGTTTTGCTAACGATTGATGTGAGCTTCCTGAGCGCCTGACTCATGAGACGAGCTTGCAGCCCCATGTGGCTGTCGCCCATCATGCCTTCGATCTCTGCGCGGGGAGTGAGTGCTGCGACGGAGTCGATGACAACGATATCGATCGCTCCTGAGCGGACAAGTGTTTCACAAATCTCGAGAGCCTGCTCACCGTCATCAGGTTGTGAAACGAGGAGCTCATCGATATTGACACCAATTTTCTTGGCGTACTGAATGTCGAGTGCGTGCTCAGCATCGATGAACGCTGCCTTGCCTCCCCTCTTCTGTACTTCTGCAATCGCGTGGAGTGCAAGTGTCGTTTTTCCTGAAGACTCTGGTCCAAAAATTTCGATGATGCGACTCTTTGGGATGCCGCCACCGAGTGCGAAGTCTAGGCTGATGGAACCGCTTGGATAGGTTTCAATAAATCGCTTGGACGCTGAACCCATATCCATAATAGAGCCGGCACCGTACTGCTTCTCGATCTCGGCAATGGCTGAACTGAGTGCAGTAGCTTTTGCGGCGTTAAGAACCGACCTTGTTGGCTCAGCCTTCTCTTTCATTTCGTTCTTTATTGTGGAATCTGTCTGCTTGGTCATGATAGAAGTGGTGAAAAATATAGGGTGTAAGAACGTTCACCCGCATTCTTCCTTTTCATCGTGCATCGGTCAAACACTCTCGGTTGCATATTCTATCAGATGTGATGGTGTACACTTGTACACCCACTCTTATCGCTTCCTGCACGTTCCCTCGCCAGTGATGTTGTCCGTAATGGAACAGAAAGAGCCCTGTGGACAGAGGAGCCTTGCCGCTCCACCGCAAATGCCCGCAGAAACGAAGCTACCAGTCCCCTGCTCTACTGAGCTTTTGGTACCGCTCGAAAGAAATACGATGGATTTGAGCACGTGTTCGAATTGATCCTTGAGAAGTGCCGCGTCTTCAAGACGTGTAATGCCTTCCTGAAATGCTGCATCGAAATGCAGATGCAAAACTTTTCCTTTGTCCAAAATATAGATGTCGTGTGCAGTGCCAGATTCCACTCTCGTCGCCTGTTTGCTTCGGACGAGAAACGGTCGTCCGGGCGGAAGTGATGATCCGCTTACTGTTTGAATCAGAAGAATGGCATTCTCCGAAGTCCCAACACGAAAGCTTGCTGACTCTTTGGTGCTTTGATTTTGCCAATGCGATGGAGTTTCCAGCCGAATGTTGAGTGGTTTGAGTTCCCACGACTTTACTGCAAAGACAGTGAACGCAGGTTTAGCTGAACGCACCAAGAGAACAGGGAGATCAGATCGTTTTGTATTCGGTTGCAAATCACCTTCGACAAAGACTGTCTGCCCTTCGAGCGGACCTAAGTTAACCGATTTACTCTCTGCGTACATCGCAGGCTTTCCGTCGATGAAAAGTAAGTGCGCACCACGGCGTGTGAGCGAGACTTCAGCCTTGAGGAGCACGCCAGTCAATGCTCTCGGTCCGTAGTCGATTGTTGGCAGAGGAACTTCTTTTCCTCCAGCAAAGGTCATCGAAAGAATGATGATGGCTGCGACGAGTGCGATGATGATGCCGAAGAGACGCATAGCAGGGAGTATACAGAGCTTGAGAAAACTATACTTAAGCAAAAGAGGCTGATAAGCAATTGGCAATTTGCTAGTAGCTAGTCTTTGAAGCTGAAACTAGCTAATTGCTTTCAGCTCATTGCCAACTGCTATTTCTTCTTCGAACCATCAAAGTCATACACCGCACGTCCAACACGGACGAAGTACGGCATCTTCTGCAGGTTCAGAGAAATTGTTCCGACCTTTACTGTTCGCTGCTTCGCGACTTCTTCGATGATTTGTTTCTTACTGAGTGCACCCTTCTTCTTGAGGATGGTCTCGATAATATCGGCGACTGTGCCAGGTTCGAAGCCCCAATCCTTGAGTGCGTAGAGGCCACGACCGACGAGGACGAACTGTGGATAGCGAATGAGTTCGTTATGCACGGCTTGGACCGTGACGTTCTTATGGTCAAATCCTGCTTCCTTAATCGTGTTCGCAATTTCCATGAAGTGAAGTGGTCTGCCGATCTTTTTGAGAATAATCTCGACTTTGTCGCGGATGGAACGAGGGCGAACGAAACGCCAATCTGTCAGTCCCCAACCTTCTGCTATTTCCTTGAGTCGCTCGTCAACCGAGAGACAACTGAGGATCAGTTCTGATGTTGGAGTGCGATCTTTAAAGTCAGGCATTGCTTGAATTGACGAAACGAGTTCCTGCGCCTTCATACATGAACGGCGCTTCTGCAAAAACTTTACCGCCATATCGATAATCATATCAATGTCTTCCATTGGAAGTGAAGACAGTCTCCAGAATGGTCGGTGTGTCATCGTGCGACCTTCAGCAGCCATCTCATTATCGATAGAGAAGGAAAGACGGAGAATAGAACCGTCGACAACTTCGGAGACAGAAACAGGAAGACGTTTGAGAACAGCTGAAATGAGCTCGCTCGAAAGCATAATGCCACCGTGTGCACGGATGATTCCTTTTGCGATGTCGTTTACTTCGTTGAACTTCGTTGTGCGTACTGTGCGCTTGAGTTTATTAATCGCGATGCTCTCGATCTGACGAATACGCTCGCGCGTAACATTGAAATGCTTCCCGATCTTTTCCAATGTCTGCTTATTTTGTCCAGCCAATGCAAATCGACGCTTGATGACTTCCGTCTCTTTCTGCGTCAGAACGAGGAAGAGATCTCCGAGCAGTTCTTGGAGATTGATGTTGAGCTGCGGCTTCACGGAGCCCTGTTGCGTCGGTGAAGTGTTGGAAGGAGTCATGAGAGAGCGGGAGGAAGGAATCTAACTATCTGTTTTACCAGAACATTGACAAGAAATAAAGTACAACTTTCTTTCCTACACTCATCCCTAGAAAATGACGATGAGTCAATGACTGACGGCAGGAGAAAGAGCAGTTAGACCTTCAATGAAGGAATCTATTGTAAAACAACTAAATCAAAAGTCAATGCTTTTTCTTCGCTTTTCCAAGGCTATTTGCAGCAATTCGCAGGCTGCACGGGCATCTGGGTCCTCATTTTTCTTCGCCACGCTGGTATAGCGTTCGTCGAGAAACATGACATCCAGTCCAGTAGCGTTCGTAAGTGCATTTGCGATAGAGCGAACGAGTCTCGACTGCGCACCTTCCTCTCCTCCAAGAAGGAGCGGAAGACCGACAATCACCTTCTCGATCTTTCGGTGTTTCACAATTGCAGAAACTTTTTCGATGAGTTCCGCATCTGTTTTGTGTGCGATGGTATCGAGTGCCATGATGAAATCACTTTCTGTTTCTCCATATGCAACGCCAGTACGACGGGTGCCGATGTCGAGTGAGAGGAGCTTCATTGATACAGAGTATGTAGTATGTGGTATACGAAAACCAGATCTATTCACAGTAAAATACGACATACTACATACCAAATACCACATACATTTTTTTAGGCTTTCTTCGGATTCACTAGTCTCGCAAGCGCCGACTTCTTCTTTGCTGCTGTTTTCCAGTGAATGATTTTTCGCTTTGTTGCCATATCGATTGCCTTGTATGCATGCGAAAGAGACTTCACCGCTTCTGCAGTATTGCCAGCTTTCACAAGATCATTTACTTTTCGTACCTGCGTTTTCATCGACGTCTTAAAAGGTTGACGTCGAGCGGTGCGCACTTTCGCTTGGCGCGCATCTTTGATGGAGGCAGATAAAATAGGCATAGAGCGAAGAGAGGGTAGTGGAAGTAGACCTAGAGGTCAATATGGTTGGAATGTTGAAAAGTCCAACGTTGAAGGCTCTTTCATGAAAACCTTTCAACCTGCAACTTGTAACTTTTCAAACTCGTGACTTACACAAAAGCTGCTATGCTCTCCCTCGTTATGTGTGGCATCTTCGGATACGTCGGCCAGAGAACGAATGCAGGATCTCTTGTGATGAAGGGGCTGAAAAACCTGGAATACCGAGGCTACGACTCGTGGGGTGTGGCCATGCAGACCAAGGACGGTATCGAGATTGTGAAGGACATCGGCAAGATTAGTACCATCGATTCCGAAACATTTACCACGGAGTGCAGTGTCGCTATCGCACATAGTCGCTGGGCAACACATGGCGGAGTGACCAAAGAGAACGCACATCCGCACATTAGTGACGATGGAACGATTGCAGTGATTCATAACGGCATTGTCGAGAACTTTCAGGAGCTTCGGGCAGAGCTCAAAAAAGCAAACATCGTCTTCGCATCCGAGACAGATACAGAAACGATTCCACATTTGATCGCACGAGAAATGAAAAAAGGCGGATCACTGACCGAGGCAGTCCGCACAGTCAGCGAGTTACTGCATGGTAGAAACGCCATCATCGCGATGCATAAAACAACACACGAGATCGTCGCTGCACGCACCGGCTCCCCTCTTATCATCGGTGTTGGAGAAAATGGCGAGCACTTCATCGCGTCGGACATCCCTGCGTTTTTGGAGTACACACGAACGGTACAATACTTGGATGACGGCGAGATGGTGACCATCGATACCGATGGGCTCAAGTTTCAGAGTATCGACACAGGAGAAGAGATCGAAAAGCGTCTCGTGACGATCGACTGGGATGTGAGCGACACTGAAAAGGGAGAGTACGCGCACTACATGATCAAAGAGATTATGGACCAGAAAGAGAGTATCCAGCGGTCGCTGCATCAGGATGAAGAACACATTCAGGTTATCGCAGATGCCATCCAGAACTGTCTGGGTTGTATCTTGATCGGCTGTGGAACCGCTCACAAAGTATGCGCGGTCGCCGACTATTTCTTTTCTGTGGTCGCGAAGCGACATGTGAATGTGACTCCCGCGAGCGAATTTCCGATCTTCCATCATTTCTTGAAACCCGAGAGTCTCGTCATCGCCGTTTCGCAGTCTGGTGAGACCATCGATGTCATCGAGGCGATGCAGGTGGCGAAGAAAGCAGGATCAAAAGTCCTCGCCATCGTGAACCGCGAAGGCAGTTCTGTGCAGCGCGCTGCGGACTACACACTGCTGATTAACGCTGGGCCAGAACGCGCAGTCGCATCGACCAAAGCTGCAACGGGTCAGATGGCAGTACTCCTTCTGATCGCACATGCAGTTGCCGGCAAACTACAAGAAGGACGCACACTGCTGATGGAAACCTCAGGGCAAATCAACGATATGTTGAACCCGCGCTATTTCGAGCACATCAAGTCGATCGCCGAGAAGATCCACACGAACGAGAACATGTACATTATCGGGAAGGGTTGGAATTACCCCATGGCCCTAGAGTCTGCGATCAAGATTCAGGAAGTGAGTTACATTCATGCTGAAGGATTCGCGGCAGGTGAACTGAAGCACGGACCGATTGCGCTGATTGAGAAAGGCACACCGTGTCTTGCTCTCATCGGGAATGACGAATTCAAAGCCGATATCTTAAGTAACATCATGGAGCTGAAAGCCCGTGGAGCTAAAATCATCGCGGTCTCACCCGAGAACAATGAAGCGTTTGATTATTGGATCAAAGTGCCAGATGCGTCTACCGCACAGGCCATTGTGAATGTGATTCCAGTGCAGATCCTCGCGTATTTCCTCGCAGTTGTACGAGGGAAGGACCCGGATATGCCGAGGAATCTAGCCAAGAGTGTGACGGTGAAGTAGGCGCTCTGCCGACCCCTCTACGCTCCTTCGGAGCTTCGGCGGGCAGGGGAATTTGGCGAAGTCGGTGACGGTGAAATGTTTTTTTAATTGGCCTCGCACTATTGATTGGAACCCGCACAAAGCATCGTGCTCTGGTTACGTCTGCTATATCTAGAATAAAAAACACCCCTGAGAGCGCCATGCTTGGCGCGACCTCGTGCACCAATTATTTCTCATCCGGCGGTATCCCATCACTCACCTCACCCCGCCTCGCTATCAAGCGAGGCGGGGTGAGGTGCTGCTCGCATCAAAAATAACAACACCATTTCAAAGACCATGTGAACGCTTCCCAACTACATCATTTCTCATCCGGCGGAATCCCATAATAATCAAATAAGAACGACGCAATATCTTTAAACAGCGGTGCCGCAGACAGCGAACCGAAGTCATCTTTCTGTGGACGGTCGAGTTTCACAAGGATCACAAACTTCGGTGAATCAATGGGGGCATATCCTGCGTAGGTCGCGATAGTGGAACCTGTGCCAGACTCGTACTTCCCACCTGGACCTGCAATCTGCGATGTTCCTGTTTTTCCTGCCATGCGGTACCCAGGCACTTTGCCGGCTTTCGCAAACCCAACTTGTGTTCCATGCGCCAAAATAGATGTCATTGTTTCCGAAGTTTCGGGTTTGATGACTTGGTCGAGAACGAGAGGCGGACGTTTATCAGTCGTGCCATCTTCGTAGCGAATCTCATCGATAATCGTCGGTTTCATCAGTTTGCCACCATTCGCGAGTGCCGAGAACGCAGTCACCATTTGAATGGGTGTTGAGGTGATTCCTTGTCCGAAGGCCATGGTCATCACAAGCGCTGGGCTCCACTCTCGCCATGGTTTTAGGTCTCCTGGCACTTCACTATCCAGCTCGATGCCCGTCACACGACCAAAGCCAAAGTTCGCGAGTGCAGCGTGGAAAAGTTTGCGGCCGAGCTTGAGACTCACAGACGTCATACAGGTGTTGATGGAGAAATCCATACAGCCGACCATCGTCACTTTTCCGTAGTATTTATTCAGCGCATTTTTGATGGTGTAGACATCGACCTTTACTGCACCCGTATCATTGTAAATATCGAGTGGTGATACTTCGCCTTGATCAATCGCAATCGCCATTGTGATCGGTTTCATCACCGATCCTGGCTCGTAGAGTTCTTGGACAGTGCGGTTCACATACGAACCAACACCGATATTGTTTTTATATTTCAGCCACACGCCTTTCTCTTTCGTCGGGAAAATCTCTCGTCGATTGTTGTCTCCTAAATAGAGGTAGTACCGACTAATTTCTGGGAGATTGAAATCCTTTTCGAGTTCTGTCAGTTTCAGCTGCGTTTCTTCTGTGAGTATGCTGCGACCACTTGGCTCAATATCTGGAAGATACGCTTTGACGATGCGTGTCGAATCGATAGGACTAAAAATTTCGACGACGACCTGTTTTTCTTTTTCAGGATCCAGCCAGAGAGGCACTTTTTCGTACACTGTTGCGTACGAGTTACTGTCGAAGAGTGGAGCATTCGCCATCGCGATGATGTGCCCCGTCCATGGATCCATCACGATCACCTGACCGCTTTCTGCATCGATCTTTTTCACCATCGCTTGCAGTGCTTTTTCTACATAGTTCTGCACAAATCTATCGATCGTGAGTACGATGGTTGCACCGTCTCGTGGATCCACAAATTTCTGTTCCGATGACACGATCTGCCCACCGAATGGATCGCTCACCGATGCGATGAGACCTTCTTGACCACGCAACACTGATTCGTACGCACGTTCGACGCCGTACTGCGGTTCTTGCAGAGCATTGATGAAGCCGACGACGTGCGAACCGATGGTCGTATCAGGATAGAAACGCCAGTGTTCGGGGATCAATGCAACCGCACGAAACGGATCATCGATTTCGTAGTAGTTCTTTCGCTTGTCTGGCGATTCTTTTTTCGATCGTTCCTGGGCAATGACACTATATTTTTCTTTGAGATCTTTCACTTTTCTAGAAATGTCAGTTGGAAGTCGATTCATCACAGGAACATAGCGAAGCGGGCGCTGGAGCATTCGCGTTTTGATGATGTCTGGATCTTGCTTGAGCACGAGCGATAGTTGACGAGAGATTTGCGAGAGTCTGGATTGATCGATTTCATTAGGATTCACATAAATCAATCGATCTTTCTCATTGATGAGTACTCCGGTGATATTGAGTGTTCGGATGAGCTCAACTTGCGTTTTCGTCGCGCTATAGAGAAGCGGTACGAATGTCACGGTGCGTTCGCGAATGCGTTCTTCTATTTTTCGCGCAAATTGTCTTTTGATTTCTGTGACATCTGGAATTGCGCTTGTCAGTGAGAAAGCAGAACCAGTGAGAATCGTCAGCGTGATGCCACTGCCGTTCGTTGTTTTCAGTGTCGCAGTTTCCTTCATCGGGTCAAATGCCGAGGCGTAGAAAGAAATCAGTTCTTTTGGACACTGGCTATTTCCTTGTCGACAGAATGCATCGAATTCGGGTGTGACTAAAATCTCAGAGAGTTCGTCTGCAACAAGGGCGTGTTCCCCTGGGATGATCAGTGGATCGACGTAGAGAAGATCGAGTGTTGTGTTCGTTGCGAAAATACTTGTTTCTCCAGTTTTACTACTTTTTCCTAGAATTTCTCCTCGCTTGGCAGTCAGCACTACTCCTCCGTACTGCTGTTCTTGTGCCCTCTCGTGATACTCTTGGCCTTTCACAATTTGGAGCTCGATGAGCCGCCCGACAATCATCATTGCTGCAGTGAGCAAGACACCATGCAAGATGAAGATGCGACGCTCGAAGGAGCGGCGAACGTACGTTTCGGAGGTGGAGCGTTTCGAAGCGATCACGGGACACGAAGGATAGCACGAGACGAGCGTTCGTTCGAGTTGTGAGTACTACGAAAAAGTGGCTAGTAGGTAGTAGGCAGTTCACTTCTACCGAACGATCATCTGTTCTCGTCCTGGACCTGTGCCGATCAGCCGCACCGGAACTCCTGCAGCTTTTTCGATCCACTCCACATATGCCTGTGCTTCTCTCGGAAGTTTCGTGAACTCTGTAATACCAACTGTCGATGTCTTCCAGCCTGCGAGCTTCTTCCACTCTCCACCTTCTGCGAGTACGGGAATTTCTTCTTCGGTATCCAGCACATCCAGCTTCGTCAGGTTCAACATCGAAAATCCGTTGATCATTGTTGAATAGTGCAGATCATCGATACTCAGCCAACCACAACGACGTGGCCTGCCAGTCACTGAACCAAACTCCCCTCCCCTTGTACGAAGCCTCTCGCCTACCTCTCCTGTTTCTTCCGTCAGGAACTCCCCTGCCCCGACACGTGTGCAGTAGGCTTTTGCGACACCGATACAACTTTTGAGCGCACTTGGCGGAAGCCCAAGACCCTGCAAGGCACCAGAAGCAGTTGTGGAGCTACTCGTGACATACGGATACGTTCCATGATCGATATCAAGCAGTGTTGCTTGTGCACCTTCGATGATGATGGATTGTTTCTTCATTAAAAACGAATGCAGTACTTTGCCGATGGAGGGAGTAATGCAATCACCAATTTTCTTTTTCGCATCGTCGACTTGCTCTAACTCTTTTTCGGTATCGATGACGATGCCAGTTTCTTTCTGCAGATTTTTCGCACGTGTTTCAAGCATTGGTCGAAGATCTGAAGAGAGTGACTCCATGCGGATGCCGACTCTCGCGACTTTATCCATGTACGCAGGACCGATGCCACGCTTGGTCGTGCCAATGCTGTTACTCCCCTTTTGTTCCTCTTGCCACGCATCGATGTCTTTATGGAACTCGAAGAGGATGTGTGCGCTCCCGGAGATACACAATCGATCAACGATTTCGATATTCGCGTCCTCGAGCATCTGGATTTCTTCAAGCAATGTCGGCAAATGAATCACCATGCCAGAGCCGAGAATCACTGGTTTCTTTGGATGCAAGCACGCTGAGGGAAGCAAACGAAATACGTGCTTCTTTCCCTCAATGACAATGGTGTGTCCTGCATTTGCGCCTCCGTTTGCTCTCGCGATCACATCAAAATCTTCACCCAAAATATCCGTCACTTTTCCCTTTCCTTCGTCTCCCCACTGTGCGCCGATAACTGCAGTCACTTGGCCGAGGTCTTGGAGAAGGGAGTGCACACCAAGAAGAGTACCACAGCGAAGCAGAAGATCCAGATCTTTCGCGTCTATAACACTATTTCGCAGAGAATACGATTCTCCGCTACGGCTATACTTGATCCTCTCGCATCTCGAAGACGTACCCCGTGCAAACGGGGTTCATTTCACACGCGTCGATCAGAGGCGTGATCATCGATTTGCCATCGATTCCCGCGAAGAGTGCTGCGTGCGGCTCGAAGTCTGCGACGTTCGTTTCTAGCTGCATTCCGTCTGGGATATACGGCGGATTGCTGACAACCACAAATGGCTCTTTCATCTTCTGGATGAATGCGACACCGTCACTTTCGATCCACATGATCTCGGTATTCCATGCCACACCATTAGTCTTTGCAACACTCAGTGCATCTGCAGAGATGTCCACGCCAATGATTTTTTCTGTGCGTCCTTCGAGAGCGAGCGTGACCCCGATGCACCCAGAACCTGTTCCGATGTCTACGAGCACTGTTGGTTTTGTATCGCGTAAAACTTTCGTGACAGCGACAATCTGCGAATCGATTTCATGAATACCATTTCGTGGGCGCTCTAGAAACTCGAGTGCGTGCTTCACTAGTTCTTCGGTCGAAGGCCTTGGGATCAGCACACGTCCATCGACAAAAAACGATCGTCCGTAAAACTCTTTTTCATTCAGGATATAGGCGAGAGGTTCATCATGTTCTCGTCTTTGTATGTACGAAAGAAATTGTCGATGCTGTTCTTCAGTGAGTTCATTTGAGGAGTGTGTCATCACGAATGCACGATTAGCTTCGAGTACATGTGCCATCAGCACCTCTGCATCGAGATGTGCAACATGTGCCTGTGAGAGTGCCTCTTCAATTGTCATACATCGGGTATGCTAGCAGTACTTTATGGCGACCATTGGTATCGACTGTCGGTTTGCTGATGCGAAAGCGGGGCTTGGGACGTATACGAGGAAGCTCGTGCCTACACTTCTACCATTGCTTTCTGCGCACCAAGTCGTGCTTTTCACTCGCTCGGAGCCACTCTGGGCAGGTGCACTCCCCCCTTTTGTTCGGGTCGTCGATGCACCGTTTGCACCCTACAGTATCGGCGAACATCTCGAGTTTCCGAATGTTGTTCAAGCCGAAAAGATCGACCTATTCTACGCACCGCACTTCAATGTTCCGTATCTTCTTTCAGTTCCAAGTGTCTGTACGGTGCACGATCTTATTCTTCATCAATTCACTGGCAGTGCAGGGTTCTTCAAGCGCCTTGCGTATCGATCAGTTCTGAGAAGAGCGCTGAAACGAAGTCGGTCGATTATTACGATTAGCAATGCAACGGCGAAAGATCTTCACTCGCGGTATGGAGAAAGCATCTTCAAAAAGTGCACTGTTGCGTACCCAGGAGTTTCCAAAGAATTTTCACCACGGTCTGAAACAGAGCAAAACGCAGTGCGTGAGAAATATCGGCTGGATCAGCCCTATCTTCTGTATGTCGGCGGCTGTAAAGAACACAAGAATGTGCAGATGCTGATCGATGCGTTTTTGGATGCTGGGCTTGGCGAGACAGAGTTAGTGCTCATCGCAAATGGAAGAGAGTGCGTGGCACTGAAAAAAAGTGAGCACATTCGTTTTCTTTCTGATATTGCTGATGCCGAACTACCTGCTCTCTACTCTGCGTCACTTGGTTCTGTGACTGCGACGAACGCTGAAGGGTTTTATCTTCCCGGCATCGAAGCGATGGCGTGTTCGGTGCCAGTACTCGCAACAACAGTCGGTGCAATTCCAGAAGTGCTCGGCGAACATGCACTGCTCACCGAACCTGAACGAGCTGCGCTGACGAATGGCATCAGACAACTGATCACGGATCCTTCTCTCCGTTCTCCACAAAAATTGCAAGCAGCCAAAACGTGGGCTGCGAAGTATGCGTGGGAGAAGGCGGCGAAAGAAGTTCTGCACAATCTTACCTAATCAATTTGGAATCCTCGAAAAAGGTCTCTATGGCTAGGCGAGAGCTCAAAAGAGATATGGGAAACTAATGTTTATAAGGTGTCGTGTTTCCATTTCTCCCGGTATCGCAGAATCCAGTATCTCTGAAAGTATCATATTTGCTAAACAGTTGGATTAATGCAGTTCCTAACTTTATTCGTTCGGCTTCTGATGCATGTGCGACCATCGAATCGATGGGGATAGCACCCTTCCCTGGAGTCGTAGCTTCTTGAGATTCTCGAGGAGTGTTCATACATACTGTGTAAAATATAGTGAGACATAATACTTTATACTGTTGTTCTGTCAATACTCATCTTTTCCTTTCCTTTCGACGTATCCGCCCCTTGCGTCGCTCTCTCGCCTCCTCTACACTCCCTCGGCATTTCTATGCTCGTTATTCGACTCCAACGCACTGGCCGAGAGAATACCCCTACGTACCGCATTGTGGTTTCCGAGAAGGCACGCTCTGCAAAAAAGGGTGCACATGAGATCTTAGGTCACTACCTCGCAGCACAGAAGCCTGCTGTTTTTACGTGCGATGCAGAGCGCGTGCACTTTTGGATTAGTAAGGGTGCTAAGCCAAGCGATACTGTTGCTCGTCTCTTAAAGAAGGACGGTGTAGAAGGCATGGACAAGTTTATGAAGCGATACGCAAAGAGAAAATCGAAGAATGCTGAACCTGAAGCACCAGCTCCAGCTCCTGCAGCTGAGGCTCCAAAGGTAGAGGAAAGCCAAGAAGAAGCACCAAAAGCCGAAGAGAAGAAGGAGGAGGCTGCACCTGCTCCAGGGGAAAAGAAAAAGGAAGCACCAGCTACGTAGTTTTTCGTTACTTCCAAAAGCCTTGAGCTTGTCAGTTCGAGTGTTTCGCTTTCGCGAAATGTATCGAGAACGACAAGTGAAAACACTTCTTTGGTACGCCCCGCTTCGCGGATCTACTCGAAGTGACAGAAGAGTGGCTAGAGTAAAATCGTATCTGCAGCCCGTTCTTCGTTGGACAATTCTCCCTCTCTCTTCTACCATACGTAGCGTATGACTGATACCGCATCCGATCCGACTCTTCCGGGATACGCGTTTGTTACTTCTGTGCTCGAAATGCTCGTCGAGGATAAAGACCAGTTGGTTGTCCACGCTACCAAGGACGATCTTGGCGTACTCATTACTGTGAAAGTGAGCGAGAACGATATGGGTAAACTCATTGGCAAAGCGGGTCAAACGATCAAGTCGCTTCGTACTCTCATCCGTGTGATTGGTGGTACCGCAAATCAGCGTGTGAACCTCAAAGTTTTAGAACCGTAATTTTTTCTCCCTTTCTTATGTTACGAGACCTCGTCGAAAATGGTTCAGTCCTCCAAATTCTTGCAACAGTCATTGCATTTGGACTCATCGTTGCATCTATCTTGAGTTTGATTTACATCATCGTAGGAGGCATTACCTTCATTCTCTCTGCAGGGAATGAGGACAAGATCAAGAAAGCTGTGCACACTGTCCGCTACTCCATCATTGGTCTTTTCGTGAGCTTTCTTGCATTCTTCGCAGTCTCGTGGATTGCGAAGTTACTCGATATTCCATTCGAACTATCTTTTGGAACAATCTTGGATTTGATGAATGAACTCTTTGTTTCACTCAGTTAATATGTATTTGTAAAAGGCCATGAACCTCATGGCCTTTTTTTAGGTGTTTTCAGATCTTACCCAAGCATTGCTAAACCTTTCTTCAGTCCCAGCTGCGACCCAGCTGTACCGAGTGCCATGAGTGCGAGGAGACCCAAGAGATAGCCATCGAATGCTGCACCTGTCGTTGGAAACTGTGTAATGACTCCTGCCTTTCCAGTCCACACACGCTGTGTCAGAGAGGCTGAACTGACATCCGCTCCACGAAGTGTTGCAACGTTTTCGAGTGGAAATCCATGTGGTGCGGACTCACTCACTGCGAGTGTGTAGCTCGTCTGCCACGATTCACCTGGCTTTAGAACTGGCACCTTCCACTCCATACGATCGGAAGAGACACCGATCAGACTTTGACGATCGAACTGAGAAAGCGAAAGATAACGACTGTCGAACTTATCGACGATCACGGCATCAGAGATCACATGACTCAGCGTATTCTTCATTGTGATTGTGTAGCGGATGACTCCACCTGGCATTGTTTCACCGCGATCTGCAACTTTGCGGAAGAGAAGCTCTGGTGGAACGTAACCAATTTCGAGACTCTCACGAACGACAGTCGTACGATCTTGTGCAACTGCGTTGCCAGAGGCTCCATCGGTTGTTACTCCTGCAGTAAGTACTGCTCCAAGCGGTGCATCGGAACGTACGCGAATGGAGTACTGAAGAATGCGCTCACCAGCTGGCGCAATGCCTGTGACAAGCCATCGAATATTTCCTGCACCATCGAAGGATCCACCTTCTGTTGCTGAGACGAACTCAGCATAGAGAGGCATGGAAGCGCCGACATTGATGTCTGCACCAATGTACTTCGCACGGTTCTGGACTCGAACAGTGTACGTAAGAATCTGACCAAGCTCTGCTTCTTCACGTTGATCTGTAATGGTCGCAGTGAGAGCATCGTACGGAAGTCCGATACGAACGACTGTTTGATCAGTGTTATTGATCGTCCCAGCACTTGCTCGCGCACGAATCACGAGTCGATCGGTTGCACGCTGATCCAAACGAGCGGTGAACGCGAATTCACGTTGCTCTCCTGGATTGAATGGAACGTCTTTCCACACAACTGTTGTATTGTTATCGCGGATTCCACCATCGCTCATAGTTTCAAAGAGAGCGTCATAGGGCATTGTCGCGCGTACATCAGTCACTGTTGCGTACGTAGCAATGTTTTTTACCTTCACGACGTAGAAGAGCTCTTGTCCTGGAAGTGCGTACTCCAGTCCATCAGTAATGTAGACGCGATAACGGTCCTGTGCGACTGGCTGATACTGCTCGACGAGTGTTGTATCTGTCGCTTCCTCGCCACCTTGTACAACAGTACGAGCAACGAGGTACTGTCCTTCCTTCGCATCAGGTCGGATATTGACATGTACTTGGAGTGTACGTGTTGCATTCTTGTACACTGAGACATTTGTCCAGCGAACGTTTCCTCCATTGATCGCACCTCCATCAGAGGCAGAAACAATGCTCATTTGCGCAGGTAAGTGCAGATCGATCGAAACGTTTCGATTTGTTTCTCGCTGTTGCTTGAGTGTGATGACGTAGACAACTGCATCACCCGGTTGAATTTTCTCACGACCATCAGTCAGTGTGACAAAGTTCCCACTATGGCTGACGCCTTCGTAGTCATCTTCAAGCGATGAACATCCATCATCTTGTGGATAGTCGTACTTTCCATTCTCATCGTTATCTAGTCCATCGGAACACTCACTGTGGACTGCATAGAGAGAGACGGATCCGACGGAAAGAAGACTAGCAAACGCGGATGTCAGCACGAGGAGTGCTGCCAGGCTAGCCGAGATTCTGCGGAGATTTGGCATACAACGAGGGGGAGAAAATCTGTCACGTGTGTGACAAAGGGTGTATTTATATACCTATTCGACAGTTATGTCGAATCATTTCCTAAAATAATAGTGATTCCTCCAAAAATTGATAGTTTGGCCTCGCAAGCTACTTTCGGGGCTTCTTACTGCTTTTGGATGGCTGCTCTTTGGCTCGAAGCGATTTGGGGAGCAATACAGGCTTTCGTAGCTCTGGTAGCGACTTTAGGAGCTCTAGATCCTCAAGTGCGATCTTTCCTATGTAGAGCCTACGAAGATCTCCACCGTCCTTCACATACTTCTCAATCGCGCGAAAGCCACGGAAATACGAGAGTCCCTTGGTAAAGGCTCCTGGCTCGGCAGCGCGAGTACACCCACGCTTAAAGTCGATGGCTTTTCGAATCGCTTTTTCGGGACTCATACTGAGATCTTCATGAAGGTATTTTCGAAGATCGGCAAATCCATGAGTTTTGGCAAAGGCAATGCCAAGAACATTCTTTGCGTGTGCGTATCGTTTCTCATGATGTTCTGGGAGCACTTGTATCTGATTCCAGATCGCGAGCCCCTCTTGTGTATCGAGATAGTTTGCACATCCACGACGTAAAATCATATACGGTTGCGAAGCGCCATTTTCTGCAGTAAGGACGTGCGTTTCTATTTCGTGTGCAATCAGTGAACGAATATGTGCTTCCGAAAAGCGCGCATTTTTGCGGACGTACACTTTTCTTCCGCCGACAGCACAGTCCGAGACCATCGATGTCTTGATCTGCACACTCCAATCATGAAGGCCGTAGTCTTCCAGTATCTTTTCAAACATGTGCTTCGCGTCTTCGGCAGAAATGAGTTCATTTTCAGGAGGTGGAAGCGAACACGCAATACGTGAGGAGAGATGCTCTGCTGCAAAACGAGTGAGTGTCGGACTTGGCGATCCAAAGAGTAGTTCCGAGACCTGTGTCAGTTTCTCAGGATTTCCTCGACTCTTCAGAAGATCAATACGAAGGAGAAGTTCTTTCTTTTTCTTTTGCAAAAGAATTCCGAGTGGCGACGTATCGGTTTGTATCGCGTTGAGCGTTCCACGTAGTTCATCGAGATCAGCTGTGATCATTCGCATCTGAAAAAGCGGTTCATAGCGTTCATCAGCGCGTATTTTTACGAGCTCTTCCTCTAAGTTTGTCGGTCGCAAGTATTTTAGGACAGGCAATGCTTTATCGATATCTGCGAGGATGCGGTCAGTCCCGCGAAGATCTTTTTTGAGAACGGATGCCACGAGAGACTGAGAACGAGTTTTCTTCGAAGGGTCGATCAGAAAACCTTGTAGGTCGCGACGACCAATGAGAATACGAAACGCTCCCTGCACTGTACCTCGGCGAACGTGCGAGGCGATCTTCTTCTCTGCTAGTGTGAACTTCACTTTATAGAGGTTGCTTGTTTCTTCGATACGCTCAGCTGCCTCACGCTCAAGAAGTTCATCAAGAAGATCTGATGAAAATACTGTTTCCTCTTGTTCGGGTGCAATACCGCAGACTTCTTCGAGTGTGAAGTCTGTTCCTGCAATTGTAATTGTTTCCTCCGGTCCCAGAATCGGTTTTTCAACTTTCTTCTTTGTTCGATCGCCGCTCTCTCCGAAAAGTTCTTTCGCGAGTTGCACGCCGTGTTGTGGACTACGCACTGTTAAGCCTTGCACACGCTCCAGTCGTGCTCGAAGCGGTGCCATGTTTGCAATTTGCACCATGAGACCTGCACGAGCGTTAACTTCGAGCAGCATCGGTCCCTTTTCTGCATCGAGTGTTAAGTCGACAGCCAAGTACCCAATATTTGTCACGTGCTGAATGTTCGCTGCGATTTCAAGCATCTCATCCCAGTACGGTAGTTCGATGCCTTTCGTAGCAATGCCATGCGGCAATTCTTTCACGATGTGATGGTACTGCGCTGCGTGTGTCGTGACGCCTTTCCCCATATCGATGCCGATGCCGACTCCACCTAAGTGCACATTAGCTTTCCCTTCACTCTCGGCAGTGGGAATACGTAGCATCGCCATCACAGGAACTAAGTTAAAGACAATGATGCGAATATCAGGGAGTCCGGCTGGACGGAGTGGTACAAAACACTTATGTGGAACGAGAATCTGCTCAAAGAATGCAGTATCGACTTTATTACTGACCGAGAATTTTCCATCCAGAATGTCTTCGATATGCTCACGAAGTTCTTGATCGGAAATTGGTTTCTTTCCCGTCACTAAAAATTGGCCTTTCTTCCGACCACGCAAAATAAGAATCCCTTCCCCTCCAAACCCATTATTTGGTTTCAGCACACATTCACTTGGAAGTGTGGAGAAATCGAATGTTTGTAACTGCGACCGTGTTTCGATCTTTGCAAACACTTTTGCTGTGGGTACTCCTCTCGTAGAGAGAAATGATTTCGTCTTCAGCTTATCGTCGGCAAACGCGATTGATTTCCGCGCATTGTGCGGCTTGATGTAGAGTAAATTACGCGCGTTGAGACCGAGAACACCGTAGTTCTTGAAGATTGGTGGGAAGAAGAGTTTCATTGAGAACGAAGGAATCGGCTTGTAGCAATTAGCAATTGGCTATTGGCAAGTACGTCATCTGAGCTAAGAGCTACTAGCCAATAGCTAAAAGCCTGACGATTTGTGAAGAGTGAAATCATTCTTCTTGCAAATGCAAAAATAATTCCTTAAATCTAAAATATTCGATGAGTCTTAGTCCCGTCCAGCGTCCGAGGAAGATATTGATGATGACTGTCAGAAGAAGCAGCTCAGGATATGCAAGGAGTAAAGCGCCGAGACCTTGCCACTCGATGAAGAGCACACAGAGGATCGCTCCAAAGAGCGTCTGACTAATCCCGACGATTGCAGCGCGCCAGCCTGCTTCGGACTTCAGGCTATAAAAGTTTTCTGAGAGTGTAGAGAGAATCAGAAGAATAAAAACAGTATCACGAGTAAAGACAATGCCACTCGCAGTTCCCATTGCGATGAGGAGGAGTAACGTGAAACTTACAACCGTGATCGTGATCGCGACTTTCGGAATGTACAGAATGCGCCAGTCGCGCATCAGTGTTCTCGTGAGTGAGCCCATAGTAAGGATAAAAATAAGAAAGAGCAGCGCTGTCCACCAACCGAGAACAAGAAAGCTGAGTGTAATAACGGATGGAGTGTAAAGACCAAAGGTTGTGATTCCAATGACTTGCTTGAGAAAAGTGAAAATCGTCGCGATGACAGGAAGCACGAGAAGTAAGATGATCGTCTGTGCTGCGACACCATTGGAAAGCAAATAATTTACGAGTGTGGAAAGCAAATTCCACGGACGCGTGACAAATGATTCTGCGGTCAGTGATCGGACTTCGATGTCATTTGTCACAAGCGCCTCTTTAAACGCGTTCATCGTGTCGGCAGACAGTAGTGCCTCGAGAGCGCTCTCACGAGTGAGGAGAAGTTCTTTCGGTTGAATATTGGAAAGTGCCCCGCGCGTCGTGCGACCAATGGTTGCCAAACTGTGTTTGGTAAAAAGAATGAGTGATTGATTTTTCAGCGCTGGCGTACTCTCGGGATTTGCGTCAAGAAAGCGCATGAGTGCTTGCAAACCTACAATGCCATCAGTCCAGAGAACGATGACTTCTGCGCCTGATGTGAGCTGTGTTTGCTCTCCTATTTCTCGTGCAAGTGCATCTTCTTCCGTCAGTGACGTCGCAGTGTTACTCGACTGCACAAAGCGAATGAAGACACCATTTTCAAGGCCTCGTGTACGCACATCATTTAGCAGTGCCATCGGAACGGAACCATCTGCAATGATGACAATCTTTCGTTTGAAAACAACGACTTCATGTGTGATCTCTGCTTCTTCTATGACGCCATCGAGTCCCTGGCTTTTTACAGTCAGACGAAACGTAAGTGTTCCTGTTTTTTCAGGTGTAAAGATTGCTTCCGATGAACGGCCAATCGACTGCTTCGTCTCATCGATCGTCCAGCGATATTCCGTTTTTTCTCCACCTGTTTGGCTCGCTGAAGAATCGAGAACGAGTGTCTTGCCTACCGTAATATCCGTCGGACCAGTAATAACAGCAGTAATCGTGCTTTTTCGTTCCTTTGGCAACTCTTCAGCTTGCTGTGCCAGCACTGGCGAGACAGCGAAAAGAAGCGAAAGTGACGTAAGACGGAGGGCGATGTGCATGGACGATAGTGTAGCAGAGTGCCTAGTGTTTTGCAGGATGTTCGATCTCTTCAAGTAGTCGTTCGGTCTCACCTTGTACGAACTCTCTCAACGCGTCTACGATGTCTCTCTCGAGGAGATCTGCACTGGCAAATTGAAGTAGCTTCTCCAGAAGCACGAGACGCTTTTTTCTTTCAGTTTCACTTCCTTGGCTTATACCCATTTCTACGAGTTCAAACATTCTAGAACACTGTTCGTCTGGCACGCCCGATTTTCTTCTTCCGTTTTCTCCATACAACATGTGTAAGAAATAAGATCTTATTAAAATCCTAAATAGCTAGTTTGTCAATGATTACTGTGCAGCTTCAATAAGCCCGAGAAGCCGAGTCACTGTGCGGTTTTCTGCATCAGTTTCCAAGAACTTCTCAACAATCTTCTTCGCTTTCGCGTACTCTTTCTTCTCATAGAGCCGATAGGCGTATGTACTGACAATGTCTGCATCTTCAGGGTTAAGTGCGTACGCATTCGCAAAATACTGCAGCGCTTCGTCTTTCTTTTCCTGTTCCTCCAGCACCTTTCCCAGATTGTATTGCAGTTCGAAACTTCCACTCGTCCACGAAAGTGCGCGCTTAAACCACATCTCTGCTTCACCCAGCTTTCCTTCGTCGGAAAGAATAGCACCAAGGTTGATCATAGGAGAGACGTAACTGGGATCTAAGTCGATCGCTTGCTTATACAGAATCTTTGCGTGATCGGTTCCACCTTCACGTTCAGAAAGTGCTGCAATAAAGAAGAGCGGTTCCGGGTTATTGGAATCCAAGAGTCTCGCTTCCTCGTAGTACGTTTGTGCTGTATCGAAGTTTCCTTTTCGTTCTTCTATGGAGCCGATTCCCAGTGTGTACGCAATATTTTTTCTATAGGCCTCGCCTTGTTTTAGGACCAGTTCTTCAGATTCCATATCCCCTGTCTCGCGGTAGAGTGATGCGAGACTTGTGCGTGCTGCAACAGAATCTGGATAGAGAAGCAGCGAACGCTTTAGCATCACCTCGTTGCTTTTCCACGTTTTTGTTTGTTCTATACTTCGCCATGCGAGGAGTATCAGCAGAAGTACCGAAAGGCCAATGATAGCTTTTCGCTGTCTCCAAAAATGTTGATAGAGTGCATGCAGAGTGAAGGCGCTAAGGATGAACAGCACGATGCTTGGGAAGTAGACGTAACGATCGACTGCAAAAAATGTAACAGAGCCTTTGTTAAAGTTGAGAAAACTTGGTGCAAGCAAAAACAGAAAAGCGACCCAAGAAAAGAATACCCACTTCGTTTTGCGTAGCGAAAGAATGCTAAGTCCTGTGAGCAAAACGACTCCAAGCATCGGTAACCAAAAATCAGGTGAAACGAGAGAGATGTGGTCGTGATACGGATAGAAGGGATTCAAACCTGTTGGCAGCACAAGTTTCTGCAGATAGAACAGTGTGCTTTTTGTAGCCATCAGCACAGTTTCGCTTAGCCCAGAGCCGCCAACGACACGCGCCTTGCCGAAGAGTGCGATGACGCCGAAGAGAATCGAAAGCGCAAGGAACGGCGCGATCTTTTTGAGTGATCGACTCCCCTTCTCTCCTTGGGATACCTCGAGAAGAAGCAGAACGATTGGTAGCGTCATCACTGAGGCCTTGCTCAGAAGCGCAAAGAGGAAGAAGAGAATGCTTAAAGCATATGGATGTACTGCTCGCACGAAGAATCGTGCTCTCAGTTCATCGGTAGTGCTCGACAATTTGGTTTCATTATTATCGTCAGAGTGCCATCCTTGGCGCGATGACAAAAGAAAAAACCTAACTGAAAGAAGTGCAAAGAATGTCGCAAGAACATCTTTTCTTCCTGTCACCCACACGACGGCCTCGGTATTGATAGGATGAAGAAGAAAGAGAAGAGCCGCGAATGCGCCTACGCTCTTCTTTTCAGAGAACTTTCCCGTTATCCAGAAAACAAGCATTGCGTTTGCAGCATGCAGAAAAATATTCGTGAAGTGATAGATTCCAGCATTCAGTCCGCCAAGAAGATAATTGATCTGAAACGACAAGAGCGTGAATGGAATATAGAGTTCGGGATCGAATGTCGTGAAGATGTGTACGAGATTTGGAATGGAGAGACTGTGAACAAACAAGTTATTTACGATCAGAAATTGATCATCGATAATCGAGAAACCATACTGCATGCTGCTGCCGAAGACGAGTAGGGCCAGAAAGAGAAAGCCGATGAATGCGAAGAAGAGAGTGTGCACCTGCCGCATGCCGAAAGAGTATCAGCAATGAGCACGTAATGTGTAAGTAATTTCTTCAGTGGGTGTCATAGTACTGCTTATTCTTTACCAACAAATTTTATGGACAATGATAACAAGTGTCAGCACGACAACATGAAGAAGTGTGATTCATGTTCAAAGCCAATGTGCGCTAGTTGTGGGGCATCATGTGGTTGCGACCACAGCGACAAGACAGAAAACAAAGCCTAGTCGGCATGTATCCACGAGGGGTATCCATTGCGATACCTCTTTTGGGTATGCAGTATTGAAGTAGCGACACCGATCGCTCTACAGTACAATTCGCGTGCGCTGATGTATCACCAAGCAGTCCATTCGATAAGCTTAGGACCATCGGAGATACTACTTCAGTCAACTTTTTCTCTCCATTGGGGTGTAGCCAAGCGGTACGGCAGCGGGTTTTGGTCCCGCCATCCGGGGTTCGAATCCCTGCACCCCAGCCAACAGGTACAGGTGTTGATAGGCCCGCTTGCCTCATGGATAATAAAGATGGATGGAAATCGTCTTCGATCACTCAATGGCCCCGCATGTATTGCCGACCGCACACATTTCTTCGCGCATGCTCGGGCGGATCGTAGAGATTATGCGGGAGTTCTATCCTGATGTTTGGCTGGAGGAATTGGCAGCAACTCCTATGAAAAACTTTCGTTCCATCCTCATCCGGCTCATCACCATTTCCCTTTTTACAGCAGTGCTCGCTGGAACATGGGATGTCTGGTGGCATGGGGCGCTGGGCAGAGAGACGTTCTGGTCGCCTCCGCATCTGCTGCTTTATACATCGGTGTTGGTCGCAATTGGTACGGGGTTCTATGGTTGGTGGAAGACGCGGGAGGCAAGCTGGAAGTGGCTAGCGCTTGTCCTTTTTCTCATTCCTGCTTCCGCTCCGTTTGATGAACTGTGGCACAGGGTATTCGGCGTGGAACAGGTGAATAGCCCACTCATTGTCTGGAGTCCGCCGCATGTAGTGCTTGCACTCGCATTGATCGGCAGTTTTCTGTTCCTCTTCTCGCATCTTCGACGAGATGAAGATATCACTGCACGACACATGTTGCAGAGCATTGCTCTCGCATCCGCACTTAGCTTGGCCCTCTTCCTCGCTTCTCCGCTGGAACCGATTGGCCCCTACCATATCATTGGATTTGAGGGCGCAGCCGTTGGAAGCGGATTGATCGCTCTTGTCTTCTTGCTGTCGCAGGAATGGATGAAGCGGTTCGCAAGCGCATCGTCCGTTGCGGGAGTGTTCATGCTCATCTCTGCTATGAACTTTGGGGAGAAACTTTCTACTTTCGTGAATATCCAGCCGCACGATCACTCTCCGAGCTGGCTTATGATATTCTCCTGCCTTCTACCAGCAGCGCTGATTGATGTTCTGCGTGAGAAACCGCTGTGGCTGAGAGGCGGCTTCGTCGGGCTGTTCCATGGTGGTCTGTTGTATGGATTCTCCTCGCGATTCTTCGAGGTTCAATTTCAATATTCCTCGCAAGATATGTGGATCGCCATCGGGACAAGCCTCATTGCAGGACTCATTATCGGCTCGCTTCTTTCATTTTTTCGCTCATCTCATTTCCCTCAATCCTCATGAAACATCACACACTTCTTCTTACTGCCACCCTTCTTCTTGTGGCATGCGCTCCCACCAGTCCCAATCAAATGGGAAACGGCGGCATGATGAATCATCAGATGAATGGTGAAGGTGGAATGATGCAGCAGTCATTTCTTCCAGCGAAGGGCAAAGACATCAGCACCCTTCCCGAGGCGAAATCTTCCGAGACGATGGAGGTACGCGACGGAGAAACAATCACATTGAGCCCAACGATTGTGAGAAAGAAGATCCATAAGCAGGAATTTGCAGTATACGGCTACAACGGACAGTTCCCTGGTCCGCTACTCAAAGTGCAGCAAGGTTCGACGTTTACTGTGAACGTCACGAACAACATCGACCAGCCGACGACCATCCACTGGCACGGCATTCGATTGGATAATCGTTTTGACGGAACTGCGGATGTGACACAGAAACCTATCGAACCGGGTGAGAGTTTCACCTACACCGTAAAAGTTCCTGATGAAGGTATGTTCTGGTACCACCCGCATGTCCGCGAAGACCTACAGCAAGATTTGGGGCTCTACGGGAACCTTTGGGTCACGCCAACGGATGTTCTGGCTTACAGCCCTGTGGATCGCGAGGAAGTGCTTATGCTCGATGACATACTCCTTCAAGACGGCCTGCCTGTACCTTATGGCGAGAAGGAAGCGGATCACGCACTGATGGGTCGCTTTGGCAACACAATTCTTGTGAATGGAGAGACGGATTACAGCTTGTCGGTGCCACGCGGTTCTACTGTGCGCTACTACCTCACGAATGCTGCGAACACACGCACATTCAACGTGCGCTTTGGAGATGCATCAATGAAACTTATCGGCGGCGATGCGGGGAGAAAAGAAAAAGAAGAACTCATCGATTCTCTCATTCTCTCTCCGTCGGAGCGTGCGATTGTCGATGTGCAATTTATAAAGGCTGGGTCGTACCGGATCGAAAGTGTGAGTCCGGAGAAATCGTGGCCCCTCGGGACTGTGACGGCAGACAACGGTTCTTCACTATCACAGGCTTCATTCACCGCATTGAAGGATAACGCAGACGTGGAAGCCGATATCGCCACGTTCCGTCCGTACTTTGATAAACCTGTGGACAAGACCATTCACCTCTCGGTGGAATCGGAGATGGCGGCAATGATGGATTCGACCCATTCGACCCGTTCGACAGGCTCAGGGCAAGCAAACTCAGGGCAGGCAGGCTCACCACAGGTGCAAGGAGGCAATGCGGGCGGCATGCAACACGGTGGAGACCATGGTGACAGCGCTCAGGCTCTAGGGAATGAGAGCGGCATCGAATGGGAAGATCCGATGCCGCAGATGAATATCATGTCAATGAAAGGTAATACGGAGTGGAAGCTCATCGATGGAGCGACAAAGAAAGAAAATATGAACATCGATTACCAGTTCAAGGTCGGCGACAAAATAAAAATCCGGATCATCAATGATGATGAAACCGATGGCTCCGATCATCCGATGCAGCACCCGATCCATTTCCACGGGCAGCGATTCCTCGTACTCTCGGTTGATGGGAAACAAAATAAGAATTTCGTGTGGAAGGACACGGTATTGGTTGAAAAGGGACAAGCCGTCGATATTCTTCTGGATATCACCAATCCCGGTGATTGGATGTTCCACTGCCATATTTCGGAACATCTGAGCAATGGGATGATGGGGAAGTTCCGTGTCGAATAGTGGCAGTGCCCCCTTGCAAAACCCTGATTCTCTGCTACAATGATTTACGAATGCGCTCCAGACATTTCTTCACTGGTGTACTCACTCTCTCGCTTCTATCCAGCGTTGCGCTGGGCAATTCCTTTCATGGCCAGAAAAACGTAGCTGCACAGGAGTCTCATCATCATGAAGAGCATGTAGACTCAACAGACACAGATGAAATTGCCAGCACCATCAGTTCAGATGCAACGGAAAACGAATGTCACGAGGGCACAGCACAAGCAGCTATTACTTCTCCGACAGGGCAGAGACTCGTGCAGGGTGATCCAGTGGGGACGGTCCCGTTTGTCTTGGTCAGTGACTTCGTAGACCGAGATCATTATTCGCAGATTGCTCTTGGAAGAACGGCACCGCTTTTTGAACATGCCTCTTTGTTTGCTGCGACAATCTCCATGAGGGTTTAGATCATCTTTCATACGTTCATAAGCACACCGAAGGGTGTGTCTTATGCTGCGTATTCTTTTTAATTCCTTTCATTTTTCTTGTATGAAAATTTCCATGAAACATCTTGTTCTCACACTTCTTACAGCCACCCTCTCTGGCTGTGCAGGAGCCCAGACTACAGATAAGAAAGTCACTGGCAATACTCCGGACCCAGCGGCTGCAGTCACCTCTTCCAAGAGCGCCGTAGATGCAGATGATCATCATGCCGGTGAGACAAACGTCATGCCTCACGATGATAGTGCTGCAGATGACGACCATCACGCAGGTGAGACAAACGTTGCCCCTCACGATGACGTGGCACCCCATGACGATAGCAACCTGCCACCTCATCGCCATTAATCGATTATTCTTTCCCCAATTTCAACCATGCAATTCTCACTCTTTCTTCAAAACATGTTCGCACGTGTGCGAGCGAAACGCATACCGCTTTCTGCTATGAAAGTTGCTATTCCAATCATGACATTTATTGTTGTCGGGGTAGGAATTAATGCGCTTCTCTTGCAAGGAAATGCTCGAGCATCTGCCGGTCATGATGGCGGTCACGCGGGGGAAGAAACGATCAATGGAGCTACAACATCGGACTTCCCCATCGTTACCGTTGAGCAGCCGAAGACGGCGGATAGCGTCAAAGTGACAATAGAAGCAGCAGGACAAGTATTTGCGGAGCAACAAGCGGATCTCTTTCCTTCGCAAGATGGCATTATTCAATCACTGTCAGCGAACCTTGGCAGCAGAGTAAGCCAAGGACAGGTTCTGGCAATATTACGTTCTGATCAGAGCCAACAGCAGTTAGCAGCGGAGATTACTTTTAAGGAGAAAGAGCTGGAGATCGCCTACAAGCGATCCATCGTCAGTGTCGATACACATGTGAAAGCTGCTAATCAGGAAAAAGCAGCGCAATCACAGAAACTTGATATTCAGGCTGTTTCGCTCGAAAAAGAACGTGATGCGCAAATTCAGAAAATTGATATACAGATCGCTGGGATGAAACTGAAGAAAGAACAGCGTCTTAGTGGAGTTACAAGCGCAGCATATGACCTACTCGACAGTTTGAGTGAAATGCTCTTCACGCGTTCGGACGGTATTTCCAACTACTTCAAGCATTCATCGTTTGACTATTACCGTCGCACCGAAGTCTCACAAGGATTTTCGAACGATCCATCGGCGCGCCAAAAATTCGAATATCAGTTGGTGGAATTTGAACGAACACTGAAAGCTGGCACTACTGATCCTCTCGCTCTTGTCGCAGAAGCTATTGAGATCGGAAAAAAGGCCAGGCACATCTCACTGAACATTTCCCAGTCTCCTGCATTCAATGCAGAGGAAGTGGATCGGGTCCGCAAAGAAATTGGACAGGTAACCGATCACTTACTTGAGATCACGACAAGTCTTACAGAAGCAGAGAGCGATGTGAAAAGTCTTGAAGCCGAAAAACTTCAAATCCTTGCTAGTACTGAACAAAAAATCGCACAGATTGCCCCAGAGAGATCGGTGCTTGATGCTACCGCACAGCAGAAGCTTGCCGAGATCCAAGGTGGACGTAAAAACGCGGATTTAGACGCTGAGGTCATCGCAGCGGACATCGTACGACTGCGCCAACAGATGGGTGCTGGACGCACTGTTACTGCACCATTCTCGGGCATTATCACCAAAAGATATGTTAACGCAGGAGAAAGTGTCACGCTCGAAAAACCTGTTTTTAATATCGTGAATGATCGCAGTAAATACATTCGCTTCAATATTTCAGAATCGGATCTTCCATTCGTCAAGATCGGTACAACGGTGACGTTCTCTCCGACATCGGCACCATCCGAAAAGTTCACTGCCGTCATCAAGCGCATAGCACAATCCGTTGATGTACAGACAAAGACCATTCAAGTGGAAGCAGATGTATCGCAACAAAAGAATGCCGATCGCATCCTCGCGCAGATGACGATTCGTGTGCAGATTCCCGTCTCGCAAGATCCTTCTCTCGTGGTTATTCCAGAATCCGCTCTGCAATTGAGTGATAAGACAAATACGATCTGGATCGTGACGCCGGATGTGACCGCAGAGCCGAAAGAAGTGGAAATCGTCTTCATTCACAAAGGTTACGCATATGTGCAATCCGGCATTTCTGAAAAGGAATGGGTCATCATCAAGTCACCCGTCGAACTGACACCGGGACTCGCCATCGATACGAAGAGCCTCTGAATCACTGCCCCCTCATCCCATGTTTCTCTTTGACCTCATCGTTCGCTGGGTACTGAAAAATCGCCTCGTTGTACTGGCGCTTTCAGCGGTGCTCTTTATTTTCGGAGCATACGTCACAGTGAACTCGCCTGTGGATATTCTGCCGGATTTGAACCGTCCAACGGTAACGATTTTCGCTGAAGCCGAAGGATTGGCAGCGGAGGAAGTGGAAACACTCGTTTCGTTTCCCATTGAGTCCGTCATGAACGGGGCGAATGGGGTGGAACGTGTCCGCTCCATTTCTTCGCCGGGCATTGCGCTCATCTTCGTGGAATTCGACTGGAAGCAGGATATCTATATCGCACGCCAGATCGTTTCGGAGAAATTGAATTCGGTCAAAGTTCCCGATGGCGTACGGACGACCCTAGGACCAATTTCTTCGATTATGGGAGAAATACAACTCGTGGGAATGAGCAGCGAAAAAGGCACCATCTCACCTGGAGAACTTCGTGCTATTGCCGACTGGACTGTGCGACCGAAGCTCCTCACAGTGCGGGGGGTTGCTGCCGTAACAATCATCGGTGGTGCCATCGAGGAATATCAGATTCAGATCGATCCCGTGCGTTTAAGCAATATCGGCATGACAATTTCTGAACTCGAGGAAAAGCTTGCATCAATTGCAGAGAACAAGAGCGGGGGGTTCGTATCGACTGACACAACGGAATACCCTATTCGTATCATCGGACGCACGACCGATGTCGACGTTCTGGCAAATACGGTCATTGCTGAACACGAAGGAGCGCTCATCTATCTGCGGGATATCGGAGCTATCGCCAAGGCACCCCAAACAGCGCCACGCGGAGATGCCAGCATCAATGCCAATCCCGGCGTGATTATGAGCATTACGAAGCAACCGGGTGTCAATACGCTGGATCTCACAAAGAAAATTGACGTGGCCATTGCCGAATTACAACGCTCACTCGGAAGCGATGTCACTCTTCATCCGGATCTTTTCCGACAGGAGAAATTCATACGAAACGGCATCAATAATCTTGTTGGAGCTACAAGGGATGCAGCCATACTTGTCATTATCGTTCTCATTCTGTTTCTGGGAAATGCCCGAGCCATTGGTATCACACTCACAGCCCTACCACTTGCCTTTATTATCGCTATCCTCATTCTCCGATATTTTGGTATCGCTATTAACGTGATGACGCTTGGAGGGCTTGCCGTCGCCATCGGAGAGCTGACAGACGATGCGGTGGTTGGCGTCGAGAATGCGGTTCGCTGGCTAAAGGAAAATAAGCATAAAAAAGAACCACTCTCTAATTTTGAAGTCATCGTGCGCAGCAGCAGCGAGGTACGCGGATCAGTAATCTTTTCCACGGTGCTCGTCGTTCTCGTATTCATGCCTCTTTTCGCGCTTGGAGGCATAGAAGGACGCCTACTCGCACCGCTTGCTATTGCTTACATTACTGCATTGGTCGCATCCACGATTGTAGCAATGACCGTGACTACCATTTTGTCGTACTACTTCCTTCCAAAATCCAAGCTTGTGCTCGAAGGATTTGAGACAAAACTGCTCAAATTTATCAAGCATCGGGCAGAGCCTCTTATCCGCTATAGCATCCGTCAGCCGAAAGTAGGACTCACGATTGCTATCGTCTCCATTTTTTTTACCAGCGCAATGGTGCTTCAAGCCGGTAAGGAATTCCTGCCACCGTTCAATGAAGGGACGCTGACAATCGGTGTCGCGCTGCCTCCCGGTGCATCGCTGCAACAGAGTAATTTCCTTGGCAATAGCATCGAGAAAAAATTGCTTGAAATCGAAGGCATTCTATCGGTTGCCAGACGCACCGGACGCGCTGAGGAGGATGAGCACGCAGCGGGAACCAATGCGTCGGAATTAGAAGTGGACGTCGATCTGGAAATCCGCGGCAAGGATGACATTATCGCCGATATCAAATCGGCGATGGCCTCACTACCGCTTCAAGGAGCGAACATAAGCATTGGGCAGCCGATTTCTCACCGAGTCGAACACATTCTTTCGGGTGTACGTGCGCCTCTTGTCATCAAGCTGTTTGGACCCGATCTGGATACGCTACGGACATACGCGGAACAGGTTCGCGGTCTCCTTGCGGATATCCCCGGCACGCTGAATCCTGTGGTGGATCAGGAAGTAAAGGTACCGCAGATCACTATTACTCCCAATCGGGATAGTGCTGCACAGTACGGATTCACGTTCGGCGAGTTAACGGACATGCTGGAGGTTAAACTCGCAGGAGAAGAAATTGGCACAATCCTCGAAGGATCACGCTCGTTCGGTCTTGTCCTTCGCATGGAAAAAGAATCGTTGGATAATCCAGAAAAGATCGGCAGTTTGCTCATTGCAACTCCCAATGGAAATCGCGTGCCATTGTCCCAAATTGCCGACATTCGTGTGACAGAAGGACGCAACAGTATCAGTCATGATAACGGCCAGCGACGTATGGTGATCTCTTCCGGCATTCTTGACGGAGATAGCGTGACAATCATCGAAACGCTCCAGAAGCGCGTAGCGGAAGAAATTGACCTACCACAAGGATACTTCCTCAGTTATGAAGGAACGTATCAAAGCCAAAAGGAATCGAGCGGGCGGCTCATGTTTTATACATTCCTTGCGCTCCTCGGTATTATTGGCTGTCTCTATTATAAATTCCGTTCAATATCGTTTGTCGTACAAGTTATCATTACGATTCCTGTAGCGTACGCAGGAGCAATGATTGCCGTTCTATTCACGGGGAATGTCATCAATCTCGCCGGACTGGTCGGCCTTATTTCGGTTCTTGGCCTTGCGGCACGAAATGGCATTCTTCTTATCGAACATTGGCTTTTCAAGGCCACAGAAGAAGGTTTACCGTTTGGCGAAGAATTGATTGTAACGGGTTCCCTTAATCGTCTCTCGCCAATGCTCATGACATCGCTGACATCGATGCTCGGGCTTCTGCCGCTTCTCTGGAACCCGGATCAGCCAGGAAAAGAAATGCTTTACCCATTGGCTGTCACTACCTTCGGAGGACTCTTAACGTCACTTCTGGTCGAAATGTTGATTCGTCCGGGGATGTTCGCGCTCTTTGGGAAAAAACCATTGGAACGCGCCGTCCATAAATTCCACAGGGAACAAGCTGAAGCTTTTGCCCTGCCGGGACATGAAGTGGAAAATGGTACAGCGCAGAAGTGAAGATAAATGGGTAGGGCGCCCTACCCATATGGCTTATATAAGCAAAAATTCTGATGTTGTCAAGCAGATGTTGTCAAGCATGAGACACACCCCTATTGTACTGTCTCATTTGTCTCATTTCATTGAGATGACCCGCTTGCCCTACCCCCCTCGAATCAAGCCCCTTCACAACCTCGAGACACCCCCCTCAAAAACGGGTGTCTGACCCGTCCGCTCAGCCAACAGGTACAGGTGTTGATAGACCCGCTTGCCCGGGGGGTGCGCTCAATGCGCTTCGTGCCGAACGCAAGGTGTCGATCGAAGGTGATTTGAAGTTCTACGGAAACCTCCTCGTTACCAGGAGAGAGGCGGAGAAGGCTGCGTTAGAGCAAGAACTTAGTGCTCTTCAGGCACAAATTTCTGCACGCTTAAGTCAGATTCAAAAAGAGAATGAAGCGCGGCAGAGAGCTTTCCCGACTGCTGTACATCTTTCAAAACCCGATGAGTGCGATTACTACCATTGCCATGGAGTCCTCTGTGGCAGACCTGATCCGGCTACCAATGCCTGCGGACACGGTACGACGACGGAGAGTGATCTCGAATGTAAAGAATTTATCAAAGCGTACTTGCAAGCTGCGGGGGCATAAAAAGCAGCACGCTTGAAGCCGTCATTCGAAAGTTTGAATCTTTTCTCAATCGTTATTATGAATATTTTTTGCAATGGCGATGTAATGCGTGAATTGGGTATTTTCGAAACGCGTGTGAGTGAGCTTGTCCGCGAACGTATACTTCCTCGAAAAGTGGAGTGAATATTCTCCACAATATCCTCAGATCCACCTGTCAACGCAAACTCTAAATCGTTCTATTCTTGTATCTCGTGCTTCGATAGGACCGGATTACTATGGTACAATCGCCATTCACCATGATCATCTCGTCGGATTTGGTACTGGCAGCACTCACAATGAAGGTGCAAGACCATGGCCGGGGACATTCGCGTCGCATCCTCTGTCCCTCCTGCCGAATACGAACGAAGCTCTATACGCTCAAAGATGGACGCAGAAAGTGCAGCGCCTGCGGCAAAAAGTTCGATTATAAGAAAAAAACCGACTCGATGAAGATAAAGCAGTACGCGGACGTACTCCTTTGTTTCTGTTTCGATTTCTCCGCACAGCAGACATCGACAATGACGGGCTATCGCTACCGCCTGGTTGCTACCAACTACGATCACTTTCGTGTGCTCTTAGCCTCGCAGAATCTGACGCCGGAGACGATCGTCTTGCTGATGACAGTGGAGAAACGTAACCGAGAGAGCCACGACAGCGCGTTCCTACGACGAAGTACGGACAAGTTGGGTTCGGGAGGCATTCAAGCGGGCGATGCGCCGGTGTTCGGAGTGAAGTTTCTCAAAGGTGGAAAGGCGTTCATTGAACCGCTCCAAGATGACCAGGAAATCTTCCACTTTGACAGGATTTGCAACGATGAAGGGGAGGGCGCTAAAGGGCGCTTCGCTGCCTATGCCGGATTCATTCGTCAGGGAAAGTTCCAGCGTTTCACCGATAATAAGAAACTCTGGGATGGAGCGGAACAACTGTGGGCGTAGATTAGCGAGCGTATGCGCAACCATCGTGGTATTTGGAAGCGCAACACTGGCCTCTATCTCAAGGAATTGGAATGGAAGTACAACAACCGTCTTCTCACCCCGGAGACGCAGGCGATGAAGATCGCAGCACTCATGCCGATGGACTTTTTGACGAGATGGTCAGACAAGGGAGAAAAAGAGAGAGAAGCAGTCCAAATAAGTGCCTAGGTCATTGAATCCTGGCGACATTGCTGCGCCGCAGACCCCTTGCGGAAATTTCAATTCGGAACACTCTTAGCTTTCGCATGAGTGTGCACAGCACCAACCATCGGCCTCCGATGCGATTCTCTACTCGCTTGCGAGCGTGGATCGCCCCCCTCATAGGCAGAGCATCGCGGCAACATTCTTCTCTGCACGCAGAATTTCTTCTGAAATCAGCAGTACGGCGGACGGCACGCCGGTAAAGCGTTGCTCTTTTTCTTTTTCTTTCCCCTCCCCCCCCTATGAAGAGCCGCCTCATACAATATGTGTGTGGGGGCACGTACCTTTCATAACGTGCGTAGAGCGATGCCAGCTATGGCTGGCATCTCCTCTGCTCACAGGATGCACTTCTTACTTCTCTTCCCTACATCTCATGATATCACCTCCATCATTCTCTACCGGAAGCCTCACGTCGATCGAGGAGAATCACGGGGTCTCCTACACAGGTGACGACATGTGTGTCAATGCAAACGACGCGTTCTCGGATGCATATGACACGCATGCGGATGCCATCTTTCGGCACTGCTATTTCCATACATTCGATAGTGAACAGGCAAAGAATCTCCTTCAAGAGACATTCATAAAAACGTGGGAGTATATTGCCGCTGGCAACCAGATCGAGAACATTCGCGCTTTCCTCTACAAAGTTGCGACGAACTTGACTATCAATGACGCTCGGAGGAAAAAATCTGTTTCACTCGAAGCCATGCAGGAAGAAGGGTTTGACCCCGGGAAGAATGATGAGAGCATCGGCCGTGACTGGGTGACGGAAAAACAGGCAATAACGGCTCTCCAAGCGATCGCGGAACCGTACCGATGCGCCGTGACGCTGCGTTACATTGAAGGATTTTACCCGCAGGAGATCGCAGAAATCGTTGGTGTAAGCGCGAGCGTAATATCTGTACGCATCCACCGTGGGCTCAAACAACTACGCATCGCTCTACAATCGAAGAAGAAGAATCTCGATTTCGTTTCCGTCGAGTCCAATGTGCCGTCTCGTTTTGAGATCAAGACGCTCCCGCTCTCGTTGCCAATCTGCTGATGTTGGGATCCCTGAATGCAAGAGCAAAAAGTAAGGAAGTCATCTCTCATATGTCACATAGTATGGTTTCCCTCTCACTCTTCGACCGATCTCCCCTCCCTTTCGTCCTCTTGTGGGCACCAGGAACAGAGCAGACACGTGACGTCGAATGAGAGAATTTCATCTTTATTATCCTCCCCCACTTTTTATGGATCAGTCACAAATAGATCAGGAAAATCAGAAGAAGACTGGTAACAATCCCTACCAGAACAAGCCAAAGTATGACCCTAAGAATACGCAGCCTTCAGAAGGGGACGAGCCCGAGAGTGACGTGAAATAACTATAGCACGCGTCTTCTGCCGTCCTTGGGCCGGCAGAAGACGCGAAAAAAACGGATGAAGAAATTGACGGTGCCAGAACATCCTTCGTAGTAAGGGCACCGATTACTCTACTGCATGCATTTCTCCTCTCTCCATGTTCAATCTCAATGACAAGATCGCTCTCATTACTGGCGCTCAGCCCAGCATGGGAAAAGCCTACGCATTGGCTCTCGCATCGCATGGGGCAACAGTCATTCTTACGGATAAAGAGGAAGGAGGATGCGACCAGGTGGCGGAGGAGATCAAAGCAATGGGAGGAGATGTTCACTGCTACCCGATGGATCTCACGAAGAAAAGTCAGATCGACGAAGTTTTTGATAAGGCTGTGAAACGGTTCGGTCGCCTGGATATTCTCATCAACAGTGCGGCAATCTTTAGACCGAAGGCTGCGCTGGAACTCACGGAAGAAGAGTGGGATGAGACGATCAATATCAACCTCAAAGCGCAGTTCCTCTGTGGCCAGCGGGCGGCAAAGGAGATGGCGAAAAACAAGTGGGGACGGATCATCAATATTTCTTCCATCGCATCAGGAGGGTTAGCTGCCGGCTCCGCGGGAGCAGCACACTACAGCGCATCTAAAGCCGGGATCATCGGCATGACGGAGACACTGGCAGACGAGTGGTCGCTCCTTGGGATCACCGTGAATGCCCTCGTGCCAGGAGCCATCAACGCGCAGATGGTCGATGCTCAGCGCACACCAAAAAAGGTCTTGCAGGAGATTCTTGAGCATATTCCACTCCGTCGATTGGGAAAACCCGAGGACGTCGCCGCTGCCGTCGTTTTCCTTGTTTCCAAGGAAGCGAATTACGTCACCGGTGCGACGCTCTACGTTGATGGGGGGATAGCTTTCGGACTAAGTCCTTTATAATAACACCCGTTACCGATTGCAGAGATTTCTGATTGTCTTTCCAGAAAGAGGGAGCGGTCTTACTGTCCGTATGTGTAGAAATGGAACAATAAAAGTTACTTTGTGACATTCTCCACGAATTTTCCTGTCGTACGCTCTGCATCGCCGATGGCCTTCTGCAGATCGCCTTCGGCTTCCATAACTTTGTCTCCACTCATTTTCCCGCCCACCTTCTTCACCATTCCAAGAGCCTGATCTTTCCATCCTTGATGTTTGAGCTTTTTTGCCTTTTTATGGATTGTCATAAAAAATTAGGGGAATGAAGTAGCGGACTTTTTTCAGATATTGGAAGGGTCCGGCGTAGTGGGGCTGGGCACCTGTCCGTTCAAATGAATGTCCACAGAGTTTGCCGGTTGCTGCCCAATCGCATTGAAAGGATAGATGCGAACGAAATACAAAGCCAAAGCCGCAATGACGGCAACAGCGACAAGCCCAACGACCAGTATGGCCGAGGAAGAACCGCTATCACGTTCGATGATCGTATCCATAGAATAAGTGGGGAAACGAAGAGAAAAATTTCTCTATAACACAGTGAAGACCGTTTACTCCTTAGATTCTTACAAGGATCTCCTTGACTCTATCCGGGTTACTTTGGGTGAGGCGTCATAAAGACTATTTTTTCACTTTCCTTTTTTTTCTATGGCACACACTTCCCTCGCATAAAAGCTCCTCCCCGCTGTTGTCGCAACACCGTCTCTGTGATGGGAATCTTCGTTGCGGCTTCCCCAGACGAGTAATAGTTCCGCAAACACATCAAGCAGTCTCGCCAGTAGCTCTGTGTCATCTTCTTCTAGCAGTGTGCAGACTGTTTCCTGTTTACAGCTTAAAGGAAGGATAACGAGACTCGCATGAGGAATGTCCTTGCATCCTGTCAGTCCTAGTTCCCGTCACATGGTAAAGACTTCGGTCACTATGTCGCAGCGGGCAATAGACATTCCTTTTCAATGCAGGTACTGCAAAGGTTCTTAAAAACGCTCAGGATGCCCAGCCATTACAGAGAAGAGTTCAGTGTTGTGGAGAGCCGCAATATGGACTTGGCCTCTAGCGAGGCGCGTATTGATTCACCCGAAGTGCGTATTGCCTGTTCGTAGTGCTTAGAGTCGATCAGATATCGAGCATGCGCGAACATGCGTCGTGCGTAATCTATTCGTCCTTTTGCTTGCACTACAATGTGGCTGGCGACTTTAGGCCCTACTGCGTCAAGGAATGCTTCGGCTTCTCCAATACGATTCGCCGCAAGCTGCATACTTCTTTCAGCTGCAGCACTTCCTTCAGCATCGTTATGTGCATTGGTCACGAATTTATTTTCACTATTCACTCGTGAGTTTTTTACCTGCTTTTCGACAACTGTTACTTCTGAAAGAAAATCTTCAACATCTTTTGATTTTTCCTCGGATTCTTCTAAGAATGATCCTAGTACCACTGCATGTGCAAGAAGTAGACTTTCAACTTTCGAGTGTACATAGAGTGCCTCCTCATCACTGTTTTCCCGGACGAGGATCTCAGTAATTTCCTTAATGCGCTTGAGTTGCATGGTGATCTGCTCGGAAATACTCTGTTTGGTCGCAGGCACCATGCGTCCAGTTGCAGCCAATTGCGTTGCCTCTTCCAGTCGTCTTACAAGACGTTCCAGCTCAAATTCTGTTCGTGAACCGATGGAAAAGTGCAAAGTTGCAGTCGTTTGTTCAACGAGATGAATCTTGATGGGGTACAGCAAGTCACCCGGAATCGCAATTTGTGACGCGAAAAGAAGACTGAAAACAAATGCGCTAATAAAGACAAACGAAGCAAGCAGAGGAACGGGCTTGAGGGTACGAAACGGGTTGGAGAAAAGGATCCCCATATAGGATGAGGGCGCGATCGGTTGATGTCGCACGTTCTCTGGCAGGGGATGCTCTCGCATGTAGGCTACAATACGACCACGCACATCTGCATCTTCGTCGGATGTAAGCTGTATGCGCTTTGTGCTTCTTCGTAGAAGATATCGCGGATCCATACACTTTTTCTTCTGACAATTCAGTTTCCCTTCTCTTACAGCAACATTGTTTTCAATTTTCTGTACAATCGATCGATAGACATCCTGAGCCTCCGCCTCAGAGAGCCGTTTTTTCGCAAGGATTTGCCAAAAATTAGAAAATTTCTTATTCATCTTTTTTGAGCAATGATTCGAGCATTTTCAGTCCTCTATGGAGACGAACGGACACTACATTGGCACTTTCATTGATTACTTCGGCAATTTCAGCAGGCTGCAGTCCTTCCACGTAGCGGAGTGCAATGACGGTTCTGTAGGCATCATCGATGCGTGAAAGTACTCGCATCACATGTTCTTCCTGGATCCAGTCTCGATCCTCCATTGCATCTCGTTCTCCTGGGTCGAAGCCAGCCTCCTGCAACTTCTCCAATGAAACCGATTTCATCTTTCGTTTGTAATTGATGATGAGATTGGTCGCAACACGGTAGAGAAATGCACGCAGGTTCTCTACTTCTTTCCCGCTCTTCAGGTATTCCCATGTTTTGATGAACGCTTCATGCAAAAGATCTTTAGCAATTTCTCGATCGAATGTTCGGAAATAGCAGTGGCGAAAGATTTGGTCCTTGTATTCTTCGTACGCATCATGGAACTCATCCATGAGATCGCGGTGTTGGCGAGGATCTGTTGTGATAGAAGACGAAGGGAAATGGAGAAATATACAATAACAGTAACATTGAGTTCTGGCTAGCACAGGAAACATATAGAAAGGCAGAACTACTTTTGGTCAATGGCTTTTGATTGTGAGGCATACGTAGAGAGGGGCAGATTCGAGAGCGTAATGTGTACCTCTTGATGAAACATTTCCTCCACTCTTTTTGTAAGAGCGCGCAATGCAGTCTGTCAGAAATGCTGCAATGTCACCCATTATACAAAGCACAAGATTACTGGCAGACGCACCCGAACGCGGAGCGCGGCGAGCGCTGGAGAGGAGAGTAGAAGTGGAAGATGCTCGCCGCATCCTTATTGATCCGAAGAATCGTCAGGCTATCCATGCTGCTGTGCAGCGGCTCTATGTGGTGAGACCTACTGTCACACATCGAGTTCGTGATCGTGAAGAAGTCCGTCATGCGCGGTTTGCTGCGAAACGTCGAAGTGAGCGTGAGCGTCGGATGATCAGCGTGTATTTCAGCAACCGAACTATTGCGTTGGACTATGCATAGAAGATACATCGATAGCGTGCTTGTCGTGTCTTTCCGCTTTCTTCCTCTCTCCCTCCCTCCCCCTTCATGTCTGAGATCCTGTGCGCTCTCTGTGGTGCGTGTCCGCTCTGTGGAAAATGTGGAAACTGTACGTTGTGTGGGACATGCATGTGTATGAGAAAAGATTTGTCACGCACTATGCAGCAGAGATACGTCAGAGCTAGCAGTATTGTCGACTATTTTTCTCTGCACGAACCGCGTACTCGGACGATGACGTAAGTCCAAGAACTCGTATGTGTCTCATACATGGTAAGAGATCGTAGCAATCAACTCTGATCGCACGCTTTCACTACTCTATTATTTCCCCTTACTCTCTATGGATACACAGCTACATAACAGAGGCCGAATGAAGCTTTGGACAGCGATTACATCAATGTTGATGATCGCTCTACTCTTGCCACTCGACGCCTTTGCTCAGCAAACACACTACATCGATGTCCCATTGGGGGCTTACTACGAAGACGCCGTTAAGGCGCTTTTGAAATCCAACGGACTCGATAGTAACGAGACGTATCTGAGACCAGCGGATGCCGCTACGCGCGCAGAAGTCATGAAGCTTTTGGTCAACGTCTACGGTGCCACGATGGTTAATCCTTCAACAGGAAGTTTTTCGGATGTGCCGAAGGCTGCCTGGTACTACCCATATATAGAAACTGCAGCCAGTGAGGGTTGGCTTATGGGTGATGGTGATTGTTATGGCACTGCGCCATCGCGATGCACCGCACGTCCTGGTGCAACTGTGAACCGCGCAGAAATGGCTATTATTCTGAAGCGAGCATTTCGTCTCAAGAGACTCTCCCTTGCCCCGCTGTTCTCTGATAACCGAGATACTTCCATGTGGTATTTCGATCCGATTCAAACAGCTGCAGACCACTGTATTTTACAAGGCGATGATCGCACAGGACTTGTTCGTCCTGGCACAACGATGAATCGTGCCGAAATGGTCGTCATGTTCCACCGGGCTCAGCAATACCTTCGATATGGACAGGATTGTGCAACTCCGGAAGGAAAAATAATTGGTGTCTCGGTCACGGACTCCAGCATGCTCAATGTCAATTTCAATAACGATCTCGAACCAAACATGATTGGCCAAACAGCACGCTATCGTGTGGAAGATACTTCCAATACTAGCATTGCCATCACTTCTACGTCAGTTGTGAACGGACGAAGCGTCAATATCCGACTGGCGAGCCCTCTCGCCTCCAACCGTGCGTACCGACTCATCGTCAGCAATATGAAGACTGAGAACGGTGCAACATTTAGTGATACATTTTCGTTCCAGTCCGGAGTTGCTGACATCACACGTATCGATAGCGTGACTGCACGATCAGCACGCGTGATCAGACTGAACTTTACTTCCGATGTCGATGCGACGATGGCATCGAATACAAGTAAATATCTCGTACAAGGAAATACGATGAGTGGAGCGATCGATGTCATCAGTGCGGTTCGCATCGATGCACGGACAGTTGATCTTACGCTGAGGTCGGATCTAGGATCCTCGCTTTCGTATCAGGTCTATGTTGTGAACATGCAATCGGCTACGAATCAAACCTTTTCGGATAATCGCAGTTTCACCTCACTCTCAGAGGCGCATCGCATCACCAATGTGAGTGTGGAATCGCCTACACGCGTCCGTGTAAGTTTCAGCACAACGCTGAATGAAGGACGTGCCGAGCAGACGATTCGCTACACAATCAGCAGCGGTAATAAGACCATCTCCATTTCCACAGCTGATCTGATGCCTAACAGCACGAGTGTGGAACTGATGCTGGCTGAATCGCTGAAGGCGCAAACCGCCTACACGTTGTTTGTATCCGATCTTCTCACAGCCAATGGTACGCAGTTTGGCGACAATGTCGCATTCGTGTACGGAAGTGGCAGCACTGTCTCACTCAAGGCTATGTTACGTGGCCTGAACGAAGTACCGAGTGTCGCAACTGCTGCGACGGGTACAGGTGTATTCGTGCTTACATCGAGCGGCTTACAGTACGACATCTCTTACGCCAATCTTAGCTCGTCCTTTTCCGCCGCACACTTCCACAGAGGTGCAGCCGGTGTATCAGGTCCTGTGCTCAAAGAAATTTCCTTCAGCGGCACGAGGGCTACCGGAACATGGACAAACCTGACGAACGAGGAACGAAATACAATCCTCAGTGGCGAAGTGTATGTCAACATACACTCAGCGAATCATGCGGATGGAGAAATCCGTGGTCAGATGATCGTTCAGTAATGTTCTTTCTTCAGACGAAAAGCAGGGCCTCCTCGGGGGTCCTGTTTTTTTGAGTGCCATCATGCAGTTCAAAGTAGTAATGCTTTGACTATCATGCACTAGCCCCAACTATTATTTATCATGTGACAGAACTCCTACTGAACACAAGGGAATTTCCTGAAAGTGGCAGGATACAGAGTATGATGGACTGACATGAGTACAAGAGAAAAACGTATAGGCGGAGTGGTGGGTATATTGGTGCTGCTACTTATTGCGAGCGGGATCTACCTCTTTCTCAAACAAACTCCCACGACTCCCTCTACGTCTTTCAATGAGTGCGTTGATGCTGGAAATCCCGTAATGGAAAGTTATCCACGACAATGTATTTCCAAGGAAGGTACACATTTCACCGAGAATATCGGCAATGAACTGGAGAAAGTAGACCTCATCCGCATCGACTCGCCTCGTCCCAATGCGAGCATCAAAAGCCCGCTCACCATCACGGGGCAAGCGCGGGGAAATTGGTTTTTTGAAGCGAGCTTTCAAGTCTTTCTGACAGACTGGGACGGGAAAATAATTGCTCAAGGAATTGCTACTGCTGAGAGTGATTGGATGACTACTGATTTTGTTTCGTTCATAGCAACACTTACCTTTGATACCAATGATATTTCCGGGAACTACTCGAACAGAGGCACGCTCATCGCAAAGAAAGATAACCCCTCTGGTCTTCCAGAAAACGACGATGCACTGGAGATCCCCATCGTATTTGCGGGGGTTCCGGCAGTGCACATCGCATGCGACAAAGACGCAAAGCTTTGTTCCGATGGCTCGACGGTTGGACGTGTCGGCCCGAAGTGCGAGTTCGCGCCATGCTCTGTCCCTACGATTGAATAGTCAGTAGTTTCGTTATTCGTAACGTAGAATAGTGTGAGAGAGTGCCTCCATCCCCTCCCTCATCTTCTCGATATCCTCATCACTCATTCTGCTTAAGACCCACGCAGCCAAGTCCATCTCTGGGTCTTTTGGACCAATGCCGATACGGTGACGTGGAAACGCTTCGCCGAAGATTGCCACAATCGACTTCAGACCATTATGTGTCCCTGGGCCGCCTTCTTTCCGGAATCTGTGTGTTCCGAGTGGTAAGTCGATGTCGTCGGTGACGACGAGTAGGTTTTTGGTTGAGTCCAGCTTGAAGAAGTCGATCAGCTTCCGCAGACACGAGCCTGAGTCATTCATGTACGTTGTTGGTTTGACGAGCAGTACTGATTTGCCATCGATCTCGCCTTCCGCAAAGTCACACAGAAACTTCTGCTTCGGCTGCCAGTCCCCTGCCCCTATCTTTTCATGCAGATGATCGAGCGCCATCCAGCCAGCATTGTGACGTGTTTTCTGATACTGCTTTCCGGGATTTCCTAGGCCAACGATGATCAAGTCAGGCTTCATCATCATTAGTATCTAGTATTTTGTATTTTGTATCTAGTATCAGAACTTCTGAGTCAGCGAACTATACAAAATACGAGATACAATAGACAAGATACAATTTACACTCCGAGATCTTGTAGTCCCTGCCTGAACGCGCGCATTGCTTCTTCAACTTCTTTATCGTGCGGCTGTTTCTGCAGATCATGCACTAGACTATTGCGTAGCTTGTGCGCTTTCCATACTGCATCGATGTTTGAGAAGAGTGTTTCGGCTGCTTTCAGTTTCTCTCCAAGAGAACCCGTAAACCCGCGCTGACTGAGCGCTTCGTCCAGGATTTTATCGGCTTCTACTATTTTTAGTGTCGGATGACTCTGTACAATTGCGTTATTCCACGCTGCGAGCAGCATCTTCTTTACCGCTTTTTTTATTCTACGCCGAAGGTACACGATGAACATCAGTACAAGCACGATGCTTGCGATCACACCCAAGCCGACGATGATAAGGATCTCCGTCATACGTCGTCGGAGTCATCATTCATATCCTTTTTCTGCATCGACGATGCGACGAACTCTGCCAAGATATTTTGCACTGTCTTCGCATCCTTCAGATTCTTCGAGTGCAAATACGTTTCCATACATTTAAGGATAATAGACGTGACACGTTTTGGGCGTTTCACGTACGGCATCGACATCTTGGCTCCTGTCGAGATTTTTTCCAGAGTCATTTCTCCAAAATTAAAGAGCGTACCAACGATGCCTTTTACTTCGTAGCTCACTCCTTGGACATCGCTATAGAGAACTCGAGACGCTGTGCGGTGAAACCACCCGTGCCATTCAAGATCGATAATGCCAGTATCTGTTACGATCCAAGTATCGAGAAAGTAGTCCAGAAAGTTACGTGCCCACCAAATACCGACTCCGAGTTCTGCAAGTGCAACGCCATAGAGAATGGCTTTCGTGCGAACGAAATACAGAATGCTCGCGACAAGCAAAAATACCAGTGTCGAAAACCAGAGTGACTTGATGCCCATTAGCCAGTGTTTGTGAACCACGATCACTATTGCTTCATCTGCGTCCAAGTGACCGGCGAAGAAGGTCTTGTCGAGCATGGCTAGAGTGTACTGGAATCGTACAGCAATTGGCTATTGGCTCTCAGCATGTAGCTCACTGCTACAAGCTAAGAGCGTACAGCCTCTTTTTCACAAAAAAATGTACACACAGATCCGCCTTCTCTGTTATACTTTGTGCATGCCAAAAAAGACCATGACTCAACGAAGTATCGCATTCCACGTTTTTGATGTTGTATTAAATATTGTGATCATCGTGGCCATCGTTGCCATTATCCGCACGTTCATTGTTTCACCATTTCAGGTCGATGGAAATTCGATGATCGATACACTCGAACATAACGAATACATCGTTATCAATAAATTTCGCTATCTCTTTCGGGAGCCTACTCGTGGTGATATTGTCGTCTTTCGTGCACCCACAGATCCGAAGAAATATTATGTAAAGCGAGTAATCGGCCTTCCTGGTGAAACAGTGATTGTACGAGGCGGGAAAGTGTATCTCAAAGTGAATGGACAAGAGAAAGAACTAAGTGAGCCGTATTTAAGTCCGATGAACAAAAATCGAACGTACAAGTACCCCGTGAGTAGTGGTGATACGAGTGAGGAAATTTTTAGGATTCCAGACACAGAATTCTTTCTTCTTGGCGATAATCGTCAAGGAAGTCTCGACTCACGAAGCTTTGGACACATCGATTCGACGCATACAGCGTATGTGCCTGAAAAAAGCATAAAGGGTAGCGTGTGGTTCGTAGCGTTCCCTATGACCAAAATTCATGCCTTCTCCTCACCCAGCTATGAGTTGGAATAGGCTTGCGAGCTTTGCGAGCCTTCAGTACCATCTCTTGGCGCTTTTACACTCCCCTACTCTATGAGTGCTTTCACCTTGTATATCCGCGATAGCTTGATCGAATTACGTCAGGTACGTTGGCCCACACGCCAGCAATCCATTCGACTCACGATCATTGTCGTTATTTTTATCGCTGTGACTGCTGCAGGGTTTGGCCTCATTGATGCACTTCTAACGCAAATTATTCGTTCCACGCTCTAATCTATGGGAAAGCAAGACCCCTCAGCAGGGAGAAATTGGTACGTTGTTCATACGTATTCTGGTTACGAAGATAGTGTCTGCAAATCCATCGAACAGCGTATCGAGACATTTGCGATGAAAGATTACGTCTTTAAAGTTGTTGTCCCAAAGGAGAAGCAGATCGTTTTCCGTAAGAACGAACCTGTGGAAGAAGAGAAGAAACTTTTCCCTGGATACGTGCTTGTAGACATGATCGTGACTGATGATAGTTGGTACATGGTACGCAATACCCCAAACGTCACTGGTTTCGTTGGCTCTGGCAATATTCCTGTGCCAGTCAGCGCTGAGGAATTTGGTGTTGTAGAGAGGCGTATGGGTGAAGAGACTGCGAAGTTTAAGAGCGACTTCCAGGTTGGCGACATTGTCATCATCATCGATGGTCCATTCAAAAACTACGAAGGCTCCGTTTCAGCTGTGGATGTTGATAAGGGCAAACTGACCGTGCTTGTCTTGATCTTCGATCGAGATACGCCAGTCGAGTTAGACTTCACGCAAGTCAGGAAAAAATAGAGATTGTAGTTACAGCTTCGAGATCCTGAGCACAGTCGAAGGGTTGAATTGGACTTTACACAGGTACAAAAGAAGTAGTTTTGTCACTTCGAGTAGCCACGTGAGGCGTGGGGTACCAAAGAAGTGTTATCGCTTGTTGTCGGAGTACATCTCGCTGAGGCGAGACACTTGAACTGACATGCGTTCTTCTACGCAAACGCAATACACAAATATTAAATACTCAATACATATTTGTCATAATTCTATATAGTCTTCGTCATACTCATGTCTCTTTCCCATTTATTTCTATGAAAAAGATTACAGCACTAGTGCTTACGCTTGCAGCACTTCTTCCTCTTAGCGCTTCTGCCCTCGAGGGCACTGGACCACGCGTAACAGTGACTGGAGTGATAGAAAGCATGTCCATCAGTGCGAAAAACGTCTACGACGAATTTGGAGGAGAGATGACGCTTCGTGCCACAAATGGACAGCTTGTGAATGTTGTCTTTATCAAAGAGACAAGAATCATTGCTGAAGGGCGCTTGAGCAGAAAGGAAATTCTGCCACTCAATCTCACTCCTGGCATGGAACTTCGTGTTCGTGGCTGGAGAGTAGGAACAGATGGCATCACTGCTTCTCTCGTTATTATTTCGAATGTGGAGTTGAATCCTGCGCTCGCAACAAATGGCATTCTTCAATCGATCGATGACACAAGCGTGACGGTGCTGGGCCAAGATGGAACGGTGCGTACCTATAATATCACCAATGAAACAGAAGTCAGCATTGTGTATACACTTCGCGGCATGGAAGGACTAACACTTTTTGGTAAAGAAGTGCTTCTGACACTCAATCCTCTCGATTCCTCTCTTGTCCGCTCACTCAAAATCACTGGAAATAAAGAAGCTGCGAACGAGAAGCCAACAACGTTACAGCTCGGACGACGTCGATACTAGGAAGCGCCGCGAAACGAGCGCTGCATCGTGCGTCGTAGTGTCGTGCTTAAGTACAGTGTCTGCACGATCTGTGATCCTACGAAGGCAACTCCCAGTGCGTACACGCCAGACGTCGGAACAAGTAACGTAGCGAGTGTGACAGCTACTATGCACGCAAGGACACTTGCGACTGCTGGTTGCGATGTATTTTTGAGTGAATAAAACGATCGAAGGAGCATATAGTTGATACTCTCAAATGGAACGGCAACTGCGTAGACCGTGAGCGCCATCACAAAAATAGGTACTAATTCTGGTCCTAAGCGAATGAGCCATGCGCCAACGCCAGCGAGGAGAACAAGTGCGATCGTCCCAGGAATTGAGAGTGCAATATTGAAGAAAAGCCCTCGGCGTAGCTGACCCATAAAGAGTGGGATATTTCGAAGAGCAGCTGACTGACTAAGTGGTGAGAAGGCCGCCTGTGCAAGAGAAATTCCGACAATGCCGGGAATCAGTGATTCAAAGTTTCGTGCGAATTGATTCAGTGCAATAGCTTCTGTGCCGAGTCCTGATGCAATGCGATCGAGAAGAAGGAGCTGTAGTTGCAACGCTCCGAGTGCCAGTATGCGTGGAAGAATAAGCCACCCCATCGCGCGAAGATCAGGGTGCAAGAGATACTTTGGAAATTGGAACACGAATCCAAGTCGAAATGAAGCAATCAGTCGCAGAAGAAGGTACAGCGCAGTGCCAATCACTGTGCCTAGCATCGGCCCAAGTGCACCAAAATAGGGCGTAAGAAGATATGTCCCCGCAACTGTGCAGAGCCCCCAGAGAATTGGGGTGAGTCCGTAGATCCAGTAGCGTTGCGAAGCAATGAGAAACTGTCCAAGCGCACTACCAAAGACAAAGAGAAAATTAGTGAGAAGCGCGATGCGTCCATACTGAATGTAGAGCGCCAATGTCTCGCCTTCAAAGTGCACAAAGTACGGTGCAACCTGTTCGAAGAACGCAGCGAGTATCAGTGCAGCGATTCCAAAAATGCACCCGAAGACAAAGAGCGTGCTTGTGAGGAGTGTATTGATCTCTTCTTTTTTGTGATTTGCCAAGTGTCCTGCCAAAAATGGGACAAGAACAACGCTTAAGCTGGACATCACTGTGATCTGAAAGAGTAAGTCACTTGGACGAAATGCAGCGATGTAGACCGATGCAACACCGAGTGGATCGGAGTCCAAAGGAAACATGATGGAGAAAGCTTGATCTCTAAAAAAGCCCACAACAGAAGCGAGAACCTGCAAGACTGCAAGCACGAGTGCGCCGCCTGCGATGCGTTCGCGAGAGAGAAGTGAAGAAAAGAGATGACGCATAGATTGAAACGGACAGGTACGTCGTATGTGGTATGTAGTACGTTGTATACGGTAAACTGAGAGAATTTTATACTACATACGGCATACAACATACTACACACTTTTCACTCTTCCGTTTCGCAGCTGCCTTCAATCGTATAGTATTCATCCATGCATCAGGTGACTCTCCCCTTTGCGACGATGACGGACGACGAAGTCCGTGCTGCACTGCAGAAGTACAGCATTGGTCTCACCGTCGAGGAAGCAAAGAAAATTGAGGAGCTACTGAAAAGGTCACCAACAGTGACAGAAGCGGTGATTTGGGGTATCCAAGGAAGTGAGCATTGCAGCTACAAGTCGAGTCGACGATTTCTGAAACAATTTCCAACTGAAGGTACGCATGTCATTTTGGGACCTAAAGAAGATAGCGGTATCATTGCGATTACTGATGGCCCAAAGGGAAAGCGTTGGGGCATTGTCATTAGTCATGAATCGCATAATCACCCTTCGCAAGTCGTGCCCTATGAAGGAGCGGCAACGGGTGTCGGGGGTTGCGTGCGAGATGTTCTCTGTATGGGAGCACGAGTCATTGGCGCACTCGATTCTCTTCGTCTTGGAGATCTGAAAACAGATGAGACACGCGCAATCGCAACGGAAGTGATACGAGGTGTAGCGGGATATGCCAATCCTCTCGGTATTCCAAACCTTGGTGGAGACACAGTCTTCGATAGCGCCTATAACTCGAACTGTCTTGTAAACGTGGTCGCCCTTGGACTTATTCGCGAGGATGAAATTATCCATAGCTATGTACAGGGTGAAGCCGCGAAAGAGAAATACGACATCATCATGGTAGGAAAAGCGACGGATAGAAGCGGTTTCGGTGGTGCTGCATTCGCAAGCCTGACGATGGACGAAGACGATCACGAAAAAAACTCAGGAGCAGTACAAGAACCAAATCCATTTTTAGAACGTCACCTGCTCGCATCTACGTATGCACTGTTTGACATCATTACAGAAAAAAAACTTCTTGATAAAGTCAGTTTCAAAGACCTTGGCGCAGGTGGAAATGTCTGCGCTTCTGTCGAGCAAGTAGCCCCACTTGGGTTTGGTGCAATAGTGAATCTCGATAGTATTCACGTTGCAATTCCGAACCTTCCAGCCGAAGTTATCGCATGCGCTGAAACGCAGGAACGCTTCTGTTGGGTCTGCCATCCAGATCTCACGGAGATGATTCTGAGTCACTATAACAAGGCGTGGGACTTACCATCAGTTGCAGAGGGAGCGAGAGCCAGTGTTGTAGGAAAGGTCACGGAGGATGGCATCTATACGCTTGTATCGAAGGGGGAAGCGGTGTGCTCAGCTTCATCCGAATCTATTACTTCTGGGCTTCAGTACACGCGTCCAACGAACGCTCCCATGCGATCCTTTAAAGAGCCTGTGATCTCCTACAAGAACGCCGCGATCACAGTTGAGGGAAACACAGTGCAGCTCAAGGATGTTTTTCTGTCCCTTCTCTCACATCCAAGTTACGCAAGTAAGGCACGAGTGTTTCGTCATTACGATAAAAATATTATTGGAAATACTTTGATCGAAGCTGGGGAAGCAGATGCGTCAGTTATTGCACCCCTTCGCGATCTCGATCGGTATGGTTCTGTAGGACCGAAAACCGAGTGGTCTCGTGCGCTCACGAAAGAAGATCAGAACATCGGTGTTGCATTCGCCTCAGGAGGCAACGGCAGATACGGTAGAATTTCTCCGTACCTTCAGGGCGTAAATGCGCTCATCGAAAATGCTCGAAATGTGGCGTGTGTTGGGGCCGTTCCACGCGCACTCTCCGATTGTCTGAATTACGGAAATCCTGAAATTCCAGAGCACTTGTGGGCGCTCGAAGAAGGTGTCCGCGGCATTGCAGATGCAGCTCGTGGACTGACGCTCAATGGAGAAGCACTTCCCGTTGTGAGTGGAAACGTGAGTCTCTATAACACCACAAAAGATGGATCCATCGATCCAACTGCAATTGTGTGTGTTGTTGGAGTGATGCCAGATGCGGAGAAAGCGATTCATGGTTCGTTTAAATCTCCGGATTCACTTCTCTATGTACTTGGTAATGTGAAGGATGAATGCGGAGGCAGCGCCTACTATAAGATTCTAGAATCGATGCTCACGATGAAGAAAGATTCGCTCCTCGGAGCGAACGTTCCCTCTCCAGTGTTTTCAGAAGTAGTACAAGAACTGCAGTTTCTGACACGCATGATTCAAGGTGGAACCGTCCTCACTGCACATGATTGCAGTGAAGGCGGCTTAGCACTTAACCTCTTTGAGATGACTTCCCCGATTCGCCGCACGGGAGGATCGATCGGTTACGCAGTCGATCTTCAACCTCTCTCTTCTGCTCTTCGCCCCGATACACTGCTGTTTTCGGAGTCTGGGGCGATCATTGTTGAAATTTCTGTAAAGAATAGAGAGATCTTTGAGAAAGCAGCTTCGGATACATCGATTGCGTATGCACTCATTGGAAAAACAATTGAAACACCGACAATAGAAGTACGTCACGACAATGAGGTCTTGCTCTCTGGTTCACTTGAAACATTCCGTCAGCCTTGGTCCTCGTCACTCGAACACGCACTTGGCAGCGTGTAGGCAGATTCTTGTTTCATCTTCTCGTCACACAGTATTTCCTTTACTGTGAGCCATCTTTCTGCTTGTATGAGTATCTATGAAACTCTTCTCTTCTCTCTCACTGACGACTGTACTTTTTGCAGTATTTTTTCTCGCGCCCTCTGCGCATGCGCAGCTACTCTCTTCCATCACTGTGGAGCAGGTAACAGCTTCCGAGCTTGGAACATGGACCCTCATTTCCGAAAATGGAAGCACGATTACAAGTTCTGATCCCGCTGTAGATTCAAAGAAGTATACGGCCGCCGTCTCTAGTTTTGGACAGATGACACTGCGTATCAATCCCCCTTCTGGGATGATCGCACGGATTACAATCTATCGAGGGAGTAATTTCGTAGAAAATGTTGACTCATTGCAGCACTCGTTCCCGTTACTTACGAACGATACGTATCGCTTCGTTATTCAGTATCGTATTTCCGCAACTGGAACACTCGGAATCATCAGCGAACAAGGAACAGTGATCTTCCGCGTCGAATCAACAAGTGGAAGAACATACAAAGGCAGAACGCCATTCACACTCAAAGATCTTCCGATCGGAAAATATACAATTAGCGCAAATGCAATTGATGGTTGTTTTACGCCACCAGTAAAAAATGTTCAGGTGCAACAGGGTGAACGCCAGACTATCAAAATCAGTTTAACGTGTGAAGATGCGGAGGATACGATCAGTGTGCTTCGTGTGCGACCTAGCAAGCGCTCTCTCGTTAATGATGTCACAATTCAAAATGCGAGGAGAAGCAGTACACATCGTTAAGCTTACTCTACAATGTTCGATGCGATCGTTGTAATGGATCCTGCCCCCATCACAAGTACGATATCTTCAGCAGTATGAAGTGTGAGTACGAGCACTTCGGTATTCGTTACAGATCCTCCGAGTGTCACCTTGCACTTGCTTGCTTTTGTAATTGATCCTGCAAGCTGTTTGATATCAACGAGCCCTTGTTCTGTATCTGGTCTCGCGTCGTACACATCAGAAAGAATCACGTGGTCGGCAACTGTGAATGCCTTCGAAAAGTCGTCCCACAGTGCCTTCGTTCTATTGTGCATATGTGGCTGAAAGACACACAGAATCTTTTTTGTAGGGTACTTCTCTCGCAAAGCCTGCAGTGTTGCACGAATTTCAACTGGATGGTGTCCGTAATCATCGATCACGACCGCACCCTTCGACGTTTTACCTTTCAGTTCCATGCGCCTCCAAGTCCCCTCAAAGGATTGCAGTGATTGCAATGCTCGTCCAAGAGAAATGCCATATGCTTTTGCGGTCGCAAGTACGAGTTTCGCATTTTCTCGCATGTGCTCTCCTGGAACACTCAGCTCTACCTTCTGCTCAAGATCAGCATTGAGTAGTGTTTTTCCAGCAGATGCAGCAATACGCACGACATCAGCATCCGACGCGTGACCAATGAGCACTCCTTCACTTGGCAGCTTTAAGAAGAATTCTTTGTACGCTTCGTCATATTCTCTCTGCGAAGGAAAAGCATCGAAGTGGTCGACGTCTGCAGTCGTTACAACAATCGTTGTTGGTGAAAGATGAAGAAATGATTGTCGATACTCACAGGCTTCGATAATCCAAATATTTGATGCACCTTTTCTCCAATTTCTTCCGCCTAACTCTTTCATTTTAGTCCCGACAATGACATTTGGATGTAAGCCCGCATCGATCCACACTTTTGCGATCATTGCAGTCGTTGTAGATTTTCCATGCGAGCCACAAATACAAATAACTTCATTCCCAGCAGATAATTCACCAATTGCTTGGAAATACGATAGCTGTCGAATGCCGAGTTCCGTTGCCTTCATTCGTTCAGGTGCATCGAAAGGAATTGCTTCTGAATAGACAAAAAGATCTAGATCACTCATCACTCCTGTTCCATCTTGGTTTAGCACAATCTTTATTCCTTGTGATTCGAGATCATGCGTGAGAGGAGATGCTACATGATCGGAACCGCGAACCTCATGTCCTCTCGCATGCATCTGAGCTGCATATGCAGAAAGTCCGATACCGCCGATGCCTGAACAGAAGAGCTTCATACGGAGGAAAGCATACAACGACTAAGGCATTCCGAGTATACTTTCCGTATGCGTTCAGCCGAAGTTACCCCTATCTCCAAGCAAATGACCATCGTGATTGGTCTGTGTGTTGTAGGACTGATGGCTTTTGGCTTAGCACTTTCCTACTACAGGAATATTCTGTTCGATCGGCAGCTCATTCTCATGCAAGAACGAAACAAGAAACTTAAAGATGAAGTGCTGGATGGATATGCCCTACTCCAGTACTACAAATCCGATCAGTATCGAGACAAGTATGCGAAGGAAAATTTTGGTTTGTTTCGTCAGGGAGAAAAAGTACTGATTATCAATCAGCCATCCGATGCTTCGAAAATTCTTCTCCCAACAGGAGAATTATCAAAGGTTGAGAAGGAGGCTCTCTATGAAGAGCGTTTAAGCAGCATCCGCGTCTACGATCAATGGAGACTCTTTTTGTTTGAGAGGAAGGCTCTTGAAGCACTGCAAAGAATTGAACGGTAACTCTGTATTGCGTATGATCGAAACCCCAAGCATACTAGTGGTCCTTTTGACGCGGGGTGGAGCAGCCCGGTAGCTCGCCAGGCTCATAACCTGGAGGTCGCAGGTTCAAATCCTGTCCCCGCAACCAATTACAGTCTTTACACAACGATTCGGACTTGTTTTTGAATCCTAGATCCGTATAATCCTTCCGCTATGGCAACCAAAAAAGCTGGTGGCTCCACTGAAAACGGCAGAGATAGTTGGTCGAAACGACGAGGCGTAAAGCGCTTCGGAGGCCAAAAGGTCAATGCTGGTGAGATTTTGATCCGTCAGAAAGGTTTTTGGTATCGCCCAGGACCCAATACGTATGCAGCGAAAGATTGGACAATTCACGCAAAGGTAGAAGGAACAGTGTATTTCCGCAAAGCGAAGGTGGAGAAGTTCAATAGAAAGCGCACACTGGAGACGATTGTGAGTGTTGTACCTGTTGTTGCGAAATAGGTGAGAGAGAATAAATGATAGGTGATAGAAAATAGGTTATAGGTTTTTTTCGGTGAAGCACTAGATACACAATACAAAATACTGAATACTGTTCATGCGGCCAGTAGCTTTTAGTTGGGTCGAGGATCCGCTTGCGGATCCGAGCAAGAAATAAGGGTATGCTCTCCCATGTTCGATCATTTCATTATCTTCTAAAGGGCCAGTAGCTCCCACCTACGTCTCTGGACTTCGGTGGGCAAGCAGTTGGTTTTATGACAATATCTAAGCGTGGGCCAGTAGCTCAGTTGGTTAGAGCACAGGACTTATAAACCTGGGGTCGGTGGTTCAACTCCCCCCTGGCCCACCACTTTTTTCCCCTTCAACTATGCGAAACCTCATCATCCTCACCGGCATTCTGTTTCTGACTGCATGCACGAAACCAGTGACTTCTCTCATTCAGCTCGAGTCCCCTACTGCAGGCTCAGTCATCGAAAGCCCACTGACAGTACGTGGTGAAGCTCCTGGCAATTGGTTCTTCGAAGCGAATATCGTCGTTGAGTTGCAGGATGCAAATGAAAATCAGATTGCGATGACCGGCATGATGGCAACCGAAGAATGGATGACGCCTGAAATGGTTTCATTTGAAGGAACGCTTGAGTTTGAGACGGATGCGAAAGATGGCTTTCTCATTATCAGAAAAGACAATTCCTCTGGTCTCCCTGAGCATGATGCGTCAGAGAGTTTTCCTGTTCGTTTCCGGTAACACGCAGTGGAAGATCCATATCTTCCGCGTCTCACATCGTCATCCGCGGAGAATAGGATTCTCCGCTACGGTTAGTGTGATAATTTTTTGAGATACGCTTTCGCCTCTGCTTTCGTCGTCACTTCTTTTCTCGTTTGTGCATCGTGCAAAGATTTACTGAGCTCTCCTACTTTTTCACCTGGTCCGATGCCCAGGATCTCCATAATCTCGTGACCTGTCAGTAACGGCTTCTTTGGCCTCGGATGTGCATTTAAGAACTGATTGTAGTCGGTCACGATCTCGTCATAAAACTCGAGGTTTCCAGGTGTTGTCCCAGCAGCGTCGAGATAAAAGAGCTGCAAGAGCTCCTGAAACCACGGATGAAAGTACCAGTATGCTTTCCGTTCATCGGTTAGCTCTGCAAATGTCGCCATCATCATATGATGACGGATCAGCCAGTGAATTTTTTTCTCCCTGTCTGATGACATCTGGAATCTTTTGAGGATCTTCGTCGCACTATCTGCAGAGGCTTCTGCGTGATGATCGAACCGTATACGTTCTTTTATTTGAAATGTCTCTGGTTTTCCGATGTCATGAAAAAGTGCCGCGATGCGAATATCTATTTCGTGATCTTCCGTAAACTTGGTCGTGACTTGCATCAAGTGATTCCATACATCTCCTTCGTGATGATACTCACGCGGCTGTGCGACACCTTTGCAGACTGCCATTTCAGGCAAAATATGATCGAGAATTCCCGTTTCATACAAATCTTCAAAAGCAATCTCAGGATGAGGGCAGAGTAAAATCTTTTCGACCTCTTCGAGTACGCGCGTTCCGGAGAGCGAGACGATTTTCTTCGCAGATGCTTTCAGTTCTTCATAGGTTTTTGGCTCGTACTGGCCATGTAATGTCGCTCGAAGACGCACCATACGGAGCATTCTAAGCACATCGTGCTCGATACGCTCTTTCGGGTTGCCAATGAAACGCACTAGACGTTCATTCAAATCTTTTTCGCCTTCAAAGGGATCAAAAAGCTCTCCAGAAACTGGATGAAAGTAGATCGCGTTCACGGTTGCATCACGACGCTTCGCGTCTTCTTCTCTGGTTCCAAACTGTACAGACTCTGGCTTTCTGCCATCAGATGCACTGTCATCTTCTCTATACATTGTGATCTCGAATGTGTGACCTTTGACTGCAACAACGATCGAGCCAAACTGTTTTCCTTTGGCATCACTCTTCGGGAAAAGCTTCTCGATGTCATCAGGCATTGCCGAGGTCGCCATATCGATATCTTTTGGCAGTTTCTCTAGTAGTAGATCTCGCACTGCACCTCCGACCCAGTAGCATTCATGCCCTGCACCGATGATCTTTTCAGAAGCCTCGAATGCTGCCTGACCTTCGGAGGTTCCGAGTAAACGGTCGATGATGGAGGGGGAGAGTGGCATGTGCGTAGTATTGTGTATGAAGTATTGAGTATTGTGTATCAAAAATACCTAGCCAGTTCGCTCATACTCAATACACAATACGCAATACAGTATACATTTTCAGCTACACTCCCTCCATCATGCCCTCACCAAAACTCCATTTTGCAGTAGCTGGTACTCCTCTCTCTACGCCAAAACCCGGAGGAACGGTCAATGGCCTAAGGCATGCCAAGAAGCTCGGTATCGATGCAATGGAGATCGAGTGGGTGCAACGTGTACCCAATAGTCCTGAGCGTATGGCAGAGATCCGAGAAACAGCTGAGGCACTCGGCATGTACCTGACATGTCATGCACCGTATTACATCAATTTGAATTCCCCCGAGAAGGAGAAACTACAGGCCAGCAAAGAGCGTATTTGGTTAGCACTCCAGATGGCAGAGCTAGCAGGTATCAAGTCTGTCTGTGTGCATCCTGCGTTCTACCTTGGTATGGACCCGAAGATTGCACATGAGAATGTGATCAGAGCCGTCGATGACATTCTGAAGAAAAAGCAGAAACTCTTCCCGAATGTGAATTTGGGACTCGAAACAATGGGCAAGGTGAGTCAGTACGGCACGCTGGAGGAAGTACTGAAGATCAGTAAAGAGTTCGACATCTATCCAACACTCGACCCAGCGCACATGCACGCGAGAACAAACGGCAAGATCAACTCGACGAAAGAATGGAACGAAATGCTGGATCTGTATGAAAAATATCTCGGAAAGAAATCACTCCAAACCATGCACATCCACTTTTCTGGCATCGCCTATGGCCCGAAGGGTGAGAAACATCACCTGCCGTTTCAAGAAAGCGACGCCAAGTGGAAGGATTTCTTGAATGTCTTGAAGAAACGAGGTGTCGGAGGAGTTGTGGTATCGGAGTCGCCTCTGTTGGAGGAAGATACATTGCTGCTGCAGAAGGAGTATGGGTACTGTAGTATGAAATGAACGAACAAGTAATCAGTGATCAGTAGCCAGTAGTCAGTACATGCTCACTGGTTACTGACTACTAGCCACTGACTACTTTCTACACAGTTAGGTAGGAGACAGCTGAAAAACTCTGATACAATCACAGCATCATGAACATCTCTATCAACGGCTTCGGCCGCATCGGCAGGCAAGTTCTCCGCATCATCCTCGAGAAGTACCCAGATCTGAACGTTGTGCTGATCAATGACCTCAGTGACGGCGAAACGCTCGCACATCTTTTTGAGTTCGATTCCACATACGGGCATTTCGACTGCGGTGAAGCATGCTACAAAGACGGTGTGCTCTCGACAAAACACGGTAAGATTCGTACAACTGCAAGTAAAGACCCAGCGACACTACCGCATAAAGAGTTGAAAGTAGATGTCGTCCTTGAGTGCACAGGCCACTTCACCAAGCGTGATGATGCAGCACTGCATCTGAAAGCTGGTGCGAAAAAGGTCATCATCTCGGCTCCGTGCAAAGACAAAGCCGATGCGACGATCTGTCTTGGTGTGAATGAAGACGTGTATGACCCGAAGACCATGGATGTCATCAGCAATGCGTCCTGCACCACAAACTGTCTCGCACCGATGGCGAAAGTACTGAATGACACGTTTGGTATTGAGCATGGCATGATGACGACGATTCATAGTTATACGAATGATCAGAGTCTGCTGGATCTACCCCACAAAGATCTCCGTCGAGCGAGGGCTGCTGCTGAAAACTTGGTGCCGACCTCTACAGGAGCTGCCAAAGCAATCGGTGACGTTATTCCGTCACTGAAGGGCAAGCTGAGTGGAATTGCAGTCCGTGTTCCAACACCGACAGGCAGCATCACTGATCTGACTGTCCTGACAAAAAAAGATGTCACAGTGGAAGCTACACTTGCTGCGTTCGAGAACGCTACGAACGGCCCGATGAAAGGAATACTGGGCATCGAAACACGCCCACTCGTCCTCAAGGACTTTGTTGGTGATCCCCGCAGCTGCATCATCGATGCTGCACTGACCCAGGTCATCGGAAAGCGAATGCTGAAGGTCTTCGGTTGGTACGATAATGAATGGGGTTACTCTAATAGGATGGCTGAACTCGCTGCATTCATCGGGAAGTCGCTGTAAAAAATTGTGTAAAATGTAAAAAAGTATATAATGCGTGCATTAGAATATTTCCAACCTTTCCAATGGAACGGAAAACTACGTATTCATTTTTGGACAAAAATGGCAGTCCAGTAGTCATGCCTGAAGCAACTCCAGAGCAAAAAGAGGTCGTTGCCAGAATCCTTTCATTGACTAATGCTGTTGGGACAGATCTTGTTGTGTTTAGAGAAAATACTCAGAAGCATGAAGTTGTCCATCATACAGATCCGACACACTTTGTAGACTAGGATTCCTTTTTCACATCTTCATCTACAACTTCTGCATCTTTGACGTTGTCGTCATTTTTCTTCTCACCATCTTTTGATGCATTGGCCTGCTGTTCTTTCTGTGCAGCTTCGTAGACAAGCTTGCCCATCTCCTGTGCTGCAGCTGAGGTTTCTTCTGTCGCTTTCTTCAGTTCATCGACTGTTGCACCTTCTTTCTTCAGCAGTTCGCGGAGGGAGTTCATCTTGTCATTTACATTCTTCTTCATGTCATCTGGGATTTTCGCATCGTGCTCTTTCATCTGTTTCTCGAGAGAGAAAACGAGAGCATCGGCTTGGTTACGAACATCGATCAGCTCACGCTTCTTTTTGTCTTCATCGGCGTGCAATTCTGCGTCTTTCTTCATTTTCTCCACTTCTTCTTTGCTGAGGCCCGTTGAACCTTGGATACTGATGTGCTGCTCTTTACCGGTTCCTAGATCTTTGGCTTTGACGCTCAGAAGTCCATTGGTATCGATATCGAACTTCACTTCGATCTGCGGCAGGCCACGCGGAGCAGCTAAGATGCCATCCAGAATGAAACGACCAAGTGACTTGTTGTCACTCGCCATTTCGCGCTCTCCTTGTACAACGTTGATATCCACGGATGTCTGATTATCCGCAGCAGTTGAGAACACCTGTGCTTTGGTCGTCGGGATGCGAGAGTTCTTTTCGATCAGCTTCGTTGCGACTCCGCCGAGTGTTTCGATACCAACGGAAAGCGGAATGACATCCACAATTGTGATATCGCGGTTGATATCTCCACCGATCTGACCCGCTTGGATGGCAGCACCGATCGCCACCACTTCATCTGGGTTTACGCCTTTGTGTGGTTCTTTGCCAAAGAGTTCTTTTACTTTCGCCTGCACTGCTGGCATGCGCGTCATCCCTCCCACAAGCACGACTTCGTTGATGTCGCTTTTGGAAAGACCTGCGTCTTTGAGCGCCTCTTCACATGGCTTCGTTGTTTTTCCGATCAGATCTGAGACGAGAGACTCCAGCTTGGAACGAGAGAGTTTGATCGTCAGATGTTTTGGACCAGTGTTATCTGCAGTGATGAATGGCAAGTTGATCTCGGTCTCAGACTGGCTCGAAAGCTCGATCTTTGCTTTTTCTGCAGCTTCACGAACACGTTGGATTGCAATTTTATCTGAAGTGAGATCGACTCCTTGATCTTTCTTGAACTCAGCGAGTAACCACTTCTGTATTTCTTGATCAAAATCATCTCCACCGAGGTGTGTATCTCCATTCGTGGCCAGTACTTCGAAGTGACCATCGCCCGAGATCTCGAGCACGGTGACATCGAATGTTCCGCCACCAAGGTCGTAAACAATCACTTTCTCTTCTTTCTTCTTATCGAGACCATACGCAAGTGTTGCGGCTGTTGGCTCATTGATGATGCGCACGACTTCCAGTCCTGCGATCTCTCCTGCTTCTTTTGTGGCTTGACGCTGGTTGTCATCAAAATATGCAGGAACGGTGATCACAGCTTTGCTCACTGTCGTACCGAGGTAGCTCTCTGCATCTTTTTTTAGTTTCATCAGTACCTTTGCAGAGATTTCCTGAGGGAACATGTCTTTCCCATCAGCAACGATGACTACACGTCCTTCCTTCCCTGCTTTCATTTCAAAGGGAACATGCTTGGCATCTTCTTTTACATCTTCGAATCGATGTCCGATGAAACGCTTAGCAGAGAAGATCGTATTCTTCGGATTCGTCACGGCCTGTCGTTTTGCTGCGATACCTACGAGTACCTCGTTGTTTTTAAACGCAACAATGGACGGTGTGGTATTGGCACCTTCGCTATTTGGGACAACGACAGCTTCGCCACCTTCAATGACTGCGACGCAGGAGTTGGTGGTACCAAGGTCGATTCCGATTATTTTAGACATAGTTGAATGGTGAAAATGAAATTAGCACTCAAGAGTGTAGAGTGACAGATGCAGAAAGTCAACGGGGAAAAGTACGTAGTATGTCGTATGTTGTATGTAGTATACACTTTGCTACGAACATAAGACTTTTCTTATCAAATACTACATACTACATACTCAATACCACATACTTTCGTTATGTTCGTCGACCACGTCATCATCGATATTGCTGCTGGAATAGGCGGTAACGGCTGCGTTGCTTGGCGGAGGGAAAAATATGAACCAAATGGAGGGCCAGATGGTGGAGATGGCGGACGCGGTGGAAACATCGTCATTCTAGCCGATAGCAACACCGATACGCTTTCCGACTACGCAAGTAAGAAGCGCTTTACTGCCAAGCACGGAGAGAAAGGGCACGGGAAAAAATGTGCAGGTGCCAATGCACCCGATCTCACATTGCATGTTCCACCTGGAACATCGTTCTACGATGCAAGTGAAGCCAAGCCAAAACTTCTCGCAGATCTCACAGCACACGGTGACTCATTTGTTGCAGCTCGTGGAGGAAGAGGTGGCTACGGCAATGCGCATTTTACGACATCGACACGACAAGCACCTGATTTCGCAGAGCTTGGCGCTCCCGGTGAAAAGAAAAGAATACAACTAGAACTACGACTTGTTGCTGATGTTGGCATCATTGGTTTCCCAAGTGTTGGAAAATCATCTTTCATCGCATCGGTGTCCAAAGCACGTCCAAAGATTGCGGACTATCCATTTACAACTCTTGTACCGAATCTTGGCGTTGTCAGTGTCAGTGGTCGCGAGTTTGTACTGTGCGATGTTCCAGGACTCATCGAAGGTGCAAGTGAAGGAAAAGGTCTTGGTCATGAATTTTTACGGCACGTCGAACGTTGTGGCATCTTGCTCCATCTTCTCGATGTTAGTCGTGACGACATCGTGAGTGACTATAAGGCAATACGAAAAGAACTTGAGGCCTATTCCCCTACTCTTGCGAAGAAACAAGAGCTCGTCGTTTTAAGTAAGTCTGATCTTGTGGGTAGTGATACCAAAGAATGGGAAAAACTCCTGAAGAAACACAAGATTTCTTGCTACGGCAGCATTTCGGCTGCAACGCACGAAGGGACTGAGAAATTGTTGCAGACACTCTTACCTATTGTTCTTGGAGAACGAATGAAACGACTCGAAGTATTAGCCGAGGAAGGATCAGCACTGCCTGTCATCACACTTGATGATGTGAGCGACAAAATGGGTGCCTACCGCATTGCGCCAACGGATGACGGAGTAAGGATCTATGGAAAACGATTGGAAGAATTTACAGAAATGACGAACTTCAGAGCTGCGGGAGCGAAGCAACGGTTCCAAAACGTTGTGAAGAGAATAGGGCTTTTACAAGCGCTAAAACCTTATATCGAAGAAGGAAAACCAGTCTATATAGGTACGAAAAGAGTGGACGAGCATTTACACTAATACGTATGATAAAGAATAGTGCATTCTACATCACCGCACTCACACTACAATTCTTTTTGAGCTCTTGCCAGCTACCTGAGCAATCTCCTTTAGTCACTAAGAGCTCACAGGCTGTATCATCAGAAAGTATGGAATCCTACTCACAAGAACAATTTACTACATGGAAACAGCAGGCAATCTCGGAAGCGGAACAGGACTTCTCAAAGGGAACGTACATTCTTAGAAAGTCTTTGCTCGTTGATTCATCCAAGCAGTGGGAGTCGGTCTATGACGATCTCCTTCTGCAAGAACTCGGCATCCAACGAATGAGTACCCCAGTACTACCAGATCTGCCTTCTGTCGAAGATTACCAACAAAACGTATACGATACTTGGTATTCAATTACGATGACTGAGCTGTTGCAGAAGAAGTATGGTGAGGATATCTTTTCCAACGTACGTACACGAGCGCATAACAAATATTTTTCCACTGGCCTCAACGCTGAACATTTCGTACAAGGAAAGGAAGATGCCACAAGGGATGTCAAAGCTGGCGCACTAAAAATAGAAGAGCCAGCATTGTACTTACCATGGTATGCGCGATATAAAGAATTCATGAAAAGTAACTATTTTGTAGAAGTCGTACCAATCGGTAGTATCGATGGACGAGGTTCGCACGTATCAGATTCGGCGCAAGCTCACGCACATGGATACAATAGCGTTTCCTTGCCAGTGATACTAAAAAAGTTTGGAGAAAATGTTATTAATGAAGCGATATCGACAGCTCGTGAAGAGTAAATTGATGGTGGCCCAGGTCAGAATCGAACTGACGACGCCAGGCTCTTCAGGCCTGCGCTCTACCACTGAGCTACCGGGCCACGTGGTACAAACTGCGATGATGTGAATCCACGGGATCGAGCAACTTATTTCCTGACGCTCCGCTTCGCGGAGCTAGGCACTGAGCTACTAAAGCCACGTGGTACAAACTGCGATGATGTGAATCCACGGGATCGAGCAACTTATTTCCTGACGCTCCGCTTCGCGGAGCTAGGCACTGAGCTACTAAAGCCACGTGGTACAAACTGCGATGATGTGAAT
>Ga0163150_10000384_pt1 | contig 83027 bp, 87 predicted proteins | sample OliLakLV19P2IB_FD_148628 | JGI IMG/M metagenome (GOLD analysis project Ga0163150, IMG submission 148628) | Freshwater microbial mat bacterial communities from Lake Vanda, McMurdo Dry Valleys, Antarctica - Oligotrophic Lake LV.19.P2.IB | ecosystem: Environmental > Aquatic > Freshwater > Lake >... | reverse complement strand
ACGGGCATCCGCGCGTCCAGCCCCCGCTTGAAAATCAGCACATGCTTCGGCGGCAGCCGCATGGGCAAGCCCGTGCTCTACAAGGCGCTGGTCGACGAGTCGATGAAGCTCTCCAAGTCGCCGCCGAAGCATGTGCTGATTTTCAAGCGGGGGCTGGACGCGCGGATGCCCGTCGTTGCGGGGCGCGATGTCGACTGGGCGGCGCTGGCTTCCAAATACGCAAATGCCAAAGTCCCGTGCACGTGGCTCGAATCGAACGAGCCGTCTTACATCCTCTACACGTCGGGCACCACGGGCAAGCCCAAGGGCGTGCAGCGCGACGTCGGCGGGCATGCGGTCGCGATGGCCGCGTCGATGGAATACATCTACTGTGGCGAGCCCGGCGAGACGATCTTCACGACCTCGGACATCGGCTGGGCGGTCGGGCACTCCTACATCATCTACGCGCCGCTGATTGCGGGCATGACGAGCATCCTCTACGAAGGCGTGCCGGTCCGCCCGGACGCGGGTGTCTGGTGGAAGATCGTGCAGGACCATGAGGTCAGCGTGATGTTCTCGGCACCCACCGCGATCCGGGTCCTCAAGAAGCACGACATCGCGTGGCTCAAGAAATACGACCTCTCCTCGCTCAAGCACCTGTTCCTTGCGGGCGAGCCGCTCGATGAGCCGACCCACGCATGGATCTCCGAGGGACTTGGCAAGCCGGTGATCGACCACTACTGGCAGACCGAAACCGGCTGGCCGGTGCTGACCTCGATGCCTGGTGTCGAGAAGACGGCGATCAAGTTCGGCAGTCCTTCATTCCCGGCCTATGGCTACGACCTGAAGCTCCTGCGCGAGTCCGACGCGAGCGAGGCTGGCGCCGACGAGAAGGCCGTGGTGGTGATCGAGCCGCCGTTGCCGCCGGGCTGCATGTCGACGCTGTGGGGCGACGACGAGCGCTTCGTGAAGACGTATTTCTCGACGATTCCGGGACGCCTGCTCTACACCACGTTCGACTGGGGCATCCGCGACAAGGACGGCTATTACTTCATCCTCGGGCGTACCGATGACGTGATCAACGTCGCCGGCCACCGCCTGGGCACGCGCGAGATCGAGGAAGCGGTGAACATGCATCCGGGCATCGCGGAGTGCGCCGTCGTCGGCGTGGCCGACCAGCTCAAGGGCCAACTGCCGATGGCGTTTGCCGTCGTGAAAGATGCCGCGCAGGTGGCCAGCGCCGAGGGCCGCATGAAGCTCGAAGGCGAGATCATGAAGACCGTCGACAAGCAGCTCGGCGCGATCGGGCGGCCGAGCCGCGTGCTGTTCGTCACGCTGCTGCCCAAGACGCGCTCGGGCAAGGTGCTGCGCCGCTCGATCTCGGCGCTGGCCGAAGGCCGCGACCCCGGCGACCTCACCACGATCGAGGACCCCGCATCGCTCGAGCAGATCAAAACCGCCCTCAAAGGAAACGCATGAAAACCCGTCCCGCGCTCACGCTAGACGATTGCCGCAAGATCAGCGCCGCTGCCGAAGCCGAGGCGAAGAAGAACAAGTGGGAGGTGGCGATCGTCATTCTCGACGACGGCGGGCATATTCTGCATGCGCTGCGAAGCGACGGCGCCACGCCGGCCAACATCACCATCGCCACAGAAAAGGCGCGCACCGCAGCCCTCACGCGGCGCACGAGCAAGATGTGGGAGGAGCGGGTCGCCGCCGGTCGGGTGTCCATGCTCAAGATGCCCGGCGTGCTGCCGGTCGAGGGCGGGCTGCCGATCATCGCCGAGGGCACCTGCGTGGGGGCGATCGGGGTTTCGGGCGTTGCCTCGCACGAGGACGCCCAGATCGGGCAGGCCGGGATCGACTCGCTCGGCCTGCGCTAGGGGAATATCATCAGGACGGCGCGGATCTCCGCGCCGTTTTCATTCTAGGGAGGCTGTCATGGCAGAAGGCGTACCGACGAAGCTGATCGACAACGAGCGGGTGAGGGTGACCGAATGGCGGTTTGCGCCCGGCGCCTCGACCGGCTGGCACCGGCACGAGCACGACTACGTAGTGGTGCCGCTCTACGACGGCAACCTCAAGATCGTCGAAGGCGGCGAGGAGAAAATCGCCGAGCTCAAAAAAGGCGTGCCGTACTTCCGCAATGTGGGCGTCGAACACGACGTGATCAACGCCAACGCGTTCGAATACGCCTTCATAGAGGTCGAGTTGAAATAGAAATCATTGACTTTATATTTGTAAGAATGGCTCCAGTATTGGCTTCCATGCAGGTTAACTTTCCTGAATTGGAAAATTTATGAGGATGTGGACCCGCGATCCCGTTGGATCGGGCACCGGCGTAGTCGCGCTCGACCGTTCACAAGAGCCTGTGCAATTCTTCGCGACTCATCTCACAATCGCGGACGATTTTCGAAAGAAGCCCTGGACCAATTGTTTCGCCGGATTGCACCGGGACAACTGTGGTCCGACCATCAGCATGCTGAAGAAAATGATGACTACCCTTCACCCGCGACACGCTGAAACCAGCTTTCGATAGGGCGGTGATCAACTCTTTGCCCGTAATGGCAGGAAACGTGCTCATGCCTCAACGGTTACACGCTGAATGCCGACGAAATTAAGCTTTTCGGGTGATTGACCGCGGACTTCGATACAAAGCTCGATGGCTTCCTGGATGCGGGACATGAGCTCGTCGAGCGATTTTGATTGCGTGTGGCAACCAGGCAGGGAAGGAACAGAAGCGACGAAATAGCCCTCGGAATCCCGCTCAACGACAACGTCGAATTGTTGGGCCATTGTCAGATCCTTGATATGATTTTGTGTCGTGTGCTGCGTTTAAAAATCCTGCAAAAGACGCTTTCATTCTACGCCCGGTGCGCACGCCTTCCTGACCTTCGTTAACTCAGCTACCTTCGTTCATCAGCCGCCGGACCTGTCCCGTCGGATCAGCTTAACCGCAGGATCGACTCATGCCGAAATCGCCTGTCAAAGAACTCATTCTTTCGCGCGAGAAGGTCCGCAACGCGCTCGACCTCGAGACGACCGAGCGCCTGATCAGCGCGCTTGACTCGGCGCGCAAGGACTCCGGAGTGCGCGCAGTGCTGCTGCGTGGCGAAGGCGCGGGATTCTGCGCCGGCAGCGACATCAAGGAGATGGCGGCCGCCTCGATGGCAGAGCGGCTGCGCATCGCGGAGCGCAAGGCGCTGCTCATGCGCGCAATCGCCGAGTTGGACAAGCCGGTGGTGTGCGCGGTGCACGGCTTCGCGCTTGGCGGCGGTTTCATGCTCGCCATCGGCTGCGACGTCGTGGTCACGGCCTCGGATGCCGCGTGGCGATTGCCTGAGGTCGGGCTGGGTTTCTTCCCGCCGTGGGGCATCGAGGCGCTGGTGCGGCGCGTTGGCACTGCCCGGGCGCGCTGGCTGGTCTGGGGCGAGACTGCAATCTCCGGAACCGGCGCGGTGAGTCACGGCCTCGCGGAGCAGGACGTGTCCGAGGCGCGGGTGCTCCAGGTCGCCAGGGAACTGGCCTCACGCCTGGGGCAGCTGCCGCCGCAGTCGGCGCAGGCCACCAAGCGCTTCTTTCGCGAGAACGTGCCGACCGCCGGGCTCGACGACTTGGCGCGCGAGGTTTACCGCCAGAACTTCGAGGCCGGCTCGGCCGACTTGGGAAGGATGAAGGGCGGCTTCAGAAACGGGGAAGGTTGACGAGCTTCGCGCCGGTCTCGCTCGCTTCGAGATAGCTGTCACCATCGAGTCCTCGCAGCAGGTCGTTCTGGATCGCCACGATGGCAGCAATTTGACCTGTCAGCGGCTTCTAGAGCGGACTTACCCAGGAAAATGGCAGTATTTCAATCTTCGGACGGCTCCCGCTTGAGCGCCTCGAGCGCGCGCTCGAGTGCCAGTCGGTCGAAACGGTCTTTTTCGCGTTGCGATTGCTTCGTCTTGAGCATTCCTTCGAGGTCGAGAGTCCTGACGGGGACGCCATCCAGATCAATCGTAACTGCATGCGCCAGCAGGGATTCATACGTCTGGCCGCACGCGTTGAACATCAGATCGATCACGAATTCGTCGGCCACCCGGATCGTGTCGCCTTCCTCGAACCAAGCAGGGTCGAGATCTCTTGCGACACCGTCCGGCAGACCCAGCAATGCGCGCTTCACTCTGGCGCCCGTGACCGCGGAACGCGGCAGCAACAGGTCGATGTCTGTCGTTGCACGCTGATAGCCAAGCGCGTTTAGTGCATAGCCGCCAATCAGGAGATAGTCGGCATCCTCGGCATGCAGCGCTTTCAGCAGACGCTTAAGGTCTTCGACCGTCGCAGGACGTGAAGCGCGTTCGTCCATATCGCACTTTACTGGGCGCCGATTCGCGCCCGGTTGTTCTCCACGATTGCGCGTACCAGTGCTTCGTTCGAATGTGCATTGGCCTCGGCGTGCGTAGCGAACCGGTAGATTCCGCGCTTAACGCCAGTCGTTGCAACTGCGCTCAGGGCCAGAGTCGTGGTCTGATGCACGGCCCCCGCCTTCAGGGCTTCCGCCGAAGGGGTTGCGCTGATCAGATACTGCGGTCGTTTTCCGATGGTGCGCATGGCGGCAGTATAGTCCGAACTTTCCCCGCCTTCGGCGCTTCAGAAACGGGGAAGGTTGACGAGTTTCGCGCCCGCCTCGTCCATCTCGAGGTAACCGCCGCCGGTGTACCAGGCGTGCAGCACCCAGCGCTCGCACGCGCGTCCGTCCACGTCGAGGACGTGATGCGCGGGGCGATGGGTATGGCCGTGGATCATGCGGGTGCAGCCGTGGCGTCGCAGCTCTTCGCGCACCGCCTCTTCGTTGACGTCCATGATGACCGGGGGCTTGGTGCGTTTGTCGGCTTCGCTCTTCGCGCGCAATTCGAGCATGCGAGCGCGGCGCGCTTCGAGCGGCTCGGCGAGGAAAGGCTTTTGCCAGCCTTCACTGCGGCAGGTCTTGCGCCAGACCTGGTACGCCACATCGTCGGTGCAGAGCGTGTCGCCATGCATGAGGAGCGCGCGCGTGCCGAAGAGGTCGACGACGGTCGGGTCCTCGAGCAGCGTCGCGCCCGCGGCCCGGCAAAACGCGTCCGCCATGAGGAAATCCCGGTTGCCATGCATGAGGTACACGGGTGTCCCGGCCTTGGCCGTATTCGCGAGGAAACCGGCGACGATGGCGTTTAGCGGATCGCCGAGGTCGTCGTCGCCGACCCAGAACTCGAACAGGTCCCCGAGGATGTAGAGGCCCGCGGCGCCCGGCGCCTCGCGCTCGAGGAACTCGAAGAACGCCTCGTTCGCGGCCGGCCGCTCGCTGGTGAGGTGCAGGTCGGAGATGAACAGGGCGCGCATGGTTCGGGGCGCGCCCCGCGGCGGATTTACTTGCCGCCGACCACGGAGATCGATTCGATCACGACCTGGGACTTCGGCACGTCGCCGGCCCCGGTGGCCGAATTGCCGATCTTCATCACCACATCCATGCCCGAGACGACCTTGCCGAACACTGCGTAGCCGTAGCCCTGCGGCGTCTCGCCCGAGTAGTTGAGGAAGTCGTTGTTCTTCGTGCTGATGAAGAACTGCGAGGTCGCCGAATCGCGCACCGAGGTGCGCGCCATGGCCACCGTGCCGATGTCGTTCTTGAGGCCGTTGGTCGACTCGTTCTTGATCTGGGCGCGCGTGGGCTTCTGGCGCATGTCCTTGTCGAACCCGCCGCCCTGCACCATGAAATCCTTGATCACGCGGTGGAACACGGTGCCGTTGTAGTGGCCTTCCTTCACGTACTGGAGGAAATTCTCGACCGACCTGGGCGCCTTGGCCGCGTAGAGCTCGAGGCGGATGGTGCCCTCGTTGGTCTTGATGTCGACCTGCGGATCCGCCGACGCAGCATGTGATGCGGCGCTGTCAACCGCGCCGGCCATCGACAGCATTACGAACGGGATCAAGTACTTTGCGAATTTCATGAGGTTCCTTTACGCTGAGCCTTCGTAGATTATTTTCCAGCGCGCGCCTTCCTTCATCCAGTACTGGCGCTTGCGCATCGAGTTGGACAGGTTGCTCGAGCGGTAGCCCTGCTCGAAGCTGACGACGACGAAGTCGTCCTTGCCCGGGTTGCGGAACATGCTCACCCCCGTGAGAGAAATCTTGATCCAGTCCTTGCCGCCGTTGACCTTGCGCTTGTGCGCGGCCCACTGCGCATACGACTGGTCGGCGGACTGGAATTTCGTCGAGTAGTGCCGCAGGTACTTCTCCGTGTCCACGGTCTCCCAGTCGGTGCGCCAGGCCTCGATCGCCTGCGCGAGCGACTTGCGCTCCTCTTCCTGCGCGGTGCTGTCGGCCCACTTGATCTCCTCGGAGATGATGACCGGCGTTAGGCCGACCTGCAGTTCGGCGCTGAGGAAATCGAGGTCGATGTTGGACAGCACGATGCAGCCGTCGCTTGCGCGCGGCGGGCGCGAGAAGGTGTCCGATGGCGTGCCGTGCAGCCAGATGCCGTGGCCGTTGCGTCCGTGGCGCTTGTCCCATTCGTTGGGGTAGTTGATCGGGAATGCGCCCGACCCGTAGAAATCGGCGAGCTTCTTGCGCGGCAGGTTCGCGGTCACGTGGTACACGCCGATCGGCGTTTTCTGGTCGCCCTCGCGCGTCTTGTCCACGCCACGCTTGCCGAGGGTCACGTAGTAGTCCGCGACGAAACGCGGGCGGCCGCGTTCGTTCTCGTACACATAGAGGCGCGAGCGCTTCGAATCGACGACAAGCGCATGCGTCTGGTCCTGGCGGAACTGGAGCACGTAGCTCGGCACCTGTCCGGCCTTCGGACGCTCGCGCATGGCGCGCAGGCGAGAGAGCGCTTCGGCGCGCAGGTCCTCGACTTTCTCGCGCGGCACGTTGCCGGCATTGCCGAAAGTGGTGATCGGGCGCGTGCGCGCCAGCAGCAGGTCGCCGCGGATCAGGTGCGCCAGCCGGAAATTCGGGTTGGCCTTGAGGAGGGCCTCGACGCGCTCGAGGGCCTGGTCTAGCTTGCCCTGCTCGATGGATGCGAAGATCTGCGAAAGCGCCTTCTCCGCCTGCACCGGCTGTGACGCGCTCTGGGCCTGCGCCGCCGGGAGGCAAAGGAGAAGGAAAAGGGCGGGGAGGCTTGCGCGGAGGAGGGCGGCGATCGCGCCTTTCAATTCGCCACCTTCTCCTGCTGGATCCGCCAGCCGCCGTTGACCTTGACGAGCACCAGCGTCTTCATGCTGTTGGCGTTGATGTTGTCCGAGCGATAGCGCTGGCGGAATGTGACGCTGGCCTGCCTGTCGCCGGTCATGCTGACCTTGGGCGAATCGGTCTCGACCGAAATCGTCTTGGGCGCGAGGATGCGCGTGCGCCGTCCCTGCTCCCATTCGGCGCGCGGCTCGCCCTTGGGCGTCTTGAAATCCTTGGCATAGAACGCGAGGTAGGCGTCTACATTGCGCTTCGACCAGGCCGAGGCCCATGCATTCAGGACCTGGATGACTTCGTCGCTGCCTGAGTCGGATGAGGCGGCCTTGGGCGCCGGCTTTTCCGGCGCTGCGGGCGCGACCGACGGTGCGGCAGCGGCCGGCTTGGTCTCTGCAACTACCGGCGGAGCGGTCGGTGCCGGCGCAGGCGTCGCAGCTGGCGGTTGGGCCGCGGCGGCGGCGACGGTGACCGGCAGTTTTGCCGGCGGCTTGGCGGCCGTGGCCGTGCCGCGAGGCGCGCCACCGACGAGCTCGCGTACCAGCGCGAGCTTGTTCTGCGCAACCGAGTTCGAGGAGTCGAGTTGCAGCGCCTTGTCGTAAGCCTGGCTCGCGAGCTTGGAATAGACGTCGCCGAGGTTCTCGTAGGCCGTTGCGTAGCTCGGGTGCGTGCGGATCGATTGCTCGAGCGAGGCGCGCGCCTTGTCGTACTGGCCCTGCGCTGCGTAGATCACCGCGAGGTTGTTGTAGGGCTCCGGCAGGTCGGGATAGTCCTCGGTGAGCTTCTGGAAGATGGGCACCGCTTCCTTGGTGTTGCCTTGCTCGGTGAGGATGAGGCCCTTGAGAAAACGCGCCTGCGCATCGCGCGGCTTGGCGGCGAGAACCTTGTTGACCCTTTCGAGCGCCTGCTGGTGCTGGCCGGAGCGCAACAACTGTCCGGCGTTCTGGATGTCGTCCGCGCGCGCCGGGTTCACGGCGATTGCCATCGTTAAAGCTGCGACGAAGGCCGCGCACCCTTGCAGCAGCCACTTTCCGGAGGCTTGGGCCGACCCGGCTAATTTGAGCATTGTGTTATACTTTTCAAGGCCATACGGAACAATACGTACCAGGCGGCATTGTACTCCAGAGGTACCCCAACACCAATGTTCCACCTCCCGTCCGGAAACAAATTTATCGAACACCCGGAGTGATCCCGGGGCAGCTCGCCGGGATACCGGAAAGGCCGCCCGGCCGCCCTGTCGTCGAAACCATGCTGAGAATCTACAACACCCTCGCCAGAGACAAGCAGGACTTTGTTCCGCTGCGCAAGGATCGCGTCGGCATGTACGTCTGCGGCATCACCGTCTACGACTACTGCCACCTCGGCCACGGCCGCATGATGGTCGTGTTCGACACGGTGCAGCGTTGGCTGCGGGAGAGCGGCTACGCGGTCACTTATGTGCGCAACATTACCGATATCGAGGACAAGATCATCCGGCGCGCGGTCGAGAACAACGAGACCATCGGCGAGCTGACCGAGCGGTTCATCCGCGCGATGGACGAAGACCTCGAGGCGCTCGGCGTGCAGAAGCCCGACCACGAGCCGCGGGCCACGCGCTTCGTGCCGCAGATGCAGGACATCATCCGCGCGCTCGAAAAGAACGGCCTCGCCTACCAGGCTCCGGGCGGCGACGTGAACTATGCGGTGCGCAAGTTCCCGGGCTACGGGAAACTCTCAGGCAAGTCGCTTGACGAATTGCGCGCCGGCGAGCGCGTCGAAGTGGACACCGGCAAGGCCGATCCGCTCGACTTCGTGCTGTGGAAGTCGGCCAAGGACAGCGAACCCGATGAGGTCAAGTGGGATTCGCCATGGGGGCGCGGTCGCCCCGGATGGCACATCGAATGCTCGGCGATGAGCTGCTCGCTGCTGGGCGAGACCTTCGACATCCATGGCGGCGGGCAGGACCTGCAGTTCCCGCACCACGAGAACGAGCTCGCGCAGTCCGAGGGCGCCATGGGAATAAACTCGGGAAAGCGCTTCGTGAACACGTGGATGCACAACGGGTTCGTGCGCGTCGACGACGAGAAGATGTCGAAATCGCTCGGCAATTTCTTCACGTTGCGCGACATCTTCGCCAAGTTCGATGCCGAAGTGGTGCGCTTCTTCCTCGTGCGCTCCCACTATCGCAGCCCGCTGAATCATTCGGATGCGCACCTCAACGACGCCCGGGGCGCGCTCACACGGCTCTATACGGCGCTGAAAGGCGTGCCAGTTTGCGTTGCAAAGGTCGATTGGAACGAGCCACATGCGGCGCGTTTCAGGGCCGCGATGGATGACGATTTCGGCACGCCCGAAGCGGTGGCCGTGCTTTTCGAGCTGGCTAATGAAATCAATCGCGGGCGCCGCGAGCTTGCGGGCCAACTCAGGGCGCTCGGCGGCGTGCTCGGGCTGTTGCAGCGCGACGCGCAAGCGTTCCTTCAGGGCGGGGTCACCGAAGGGCTGGCGGATGAGGAAATCCAGTCGCGGATCCATGCCCGCCTGGCCGCGCGCAAGGCGAGGAATTACGCCGAAGCCGACCGCATACGCGATGAACTGCTTGGGCTCGGTATCGTGCTCGAGGATGCCGCCGGCGTGACGAACTGGAGACGGGGCTAGAACTTGAACCCGCCGTCCTTGCCGATGATGGTCAGCTCGACGAACGAGCTGCCGTTGTGGTCCTTTGGCGTGAAGCCGACGACATAGCCGCCGGTGTCGAAGCTGTTCAAGTTGTCCAGGGCCTGCAGGAAGTTTTCGCGTGTGAGCTTCGGCCCCGCGCGGCGCAGCGCCTCTACGGTCGCCTTTGCGGCCACGAAAGACTCGATCGACGTAAACGAGAAATCCTTGCGGTCCATGTATTTCTCCATCGCCGCGCGGTACTCGTTGACCACCGGCAGCGACATGCGCGCATAGGGCGGCACCACGGTCGCGACGATCACGCCCGCGCCTTCCTTGCCGAGTTCCTTCGCCAGCTGGTTCGCGCCCGGGAAGGAGTTCGTCGCCACGAAGGCATGCGACCCCAGCTTGCGGACCGCCTTGATCGAGTCCGCGGTCGCCTTGTAGAGCGTGGTGAAGATGATGACCTCGGGATTGCCCTCGAGCACCGCTTTCATGCCGCCGTCGATGTCGGGCTTGGCGCGATCCTTGAAGACGCCGGTCGAGACGGCCGCCAGGCCCCGCTTCTTGAGCGCGCGATCGACCGCGGTGAAGTTCTCGCGGCCGACGACGTCGTCGTAGTAGACGATCGCGAACCGCTTCACCGAGAGCGGCGCGAAGTGGTCGACGATCTTCTCGAGCTCGTCCGCGTAGCTCGCGCGCATGTTGTAGACGTAGCGGTGATAGACCCGCATCGGGTCCGCGCCGGTGAACGGGCTGAGGAACGGGATCCTGTGCTTTTCCACATGCGGCAGGGCGGGGCGCGACAGGGTCGCGCTGGCATAACCGAAAAGCGCGAAGACGCCCTTCTCTTCGATGAGCTTCTGCGTATTCTCGCCCGCGCGCTGAACGACGTTGCCGTCGTCCATGGTTTGCATTTCGATCTTGCGCCCGTTGACGCCGCCCGCCTCGTTGACCTTGCGGAAGTAGGCGAGCGCCCCGTCGCGGATGTCGATGCCCAGGTCCTTGTTCGCCCCGGTCAGCGGGACCGATTGGCCGAGGATGATGACGTTCTGCGCGCTGGCCGCGCCGAGGGCCAGTGCAAGCAATGCGCCGGCAAGTATTCTTTTCATTGGGTGGAGTCCGCTTTCCTTAGCGCAGGAATTTCCCGCCGCGACCGATGATCGTCAGGTCGACGTAGCGCGAGGCATTGTGGTTGGTGGGCGAGAAGCTCACGTTGAAGCCGCCGAAGTCGACGTCGTTGATCGCCTCGAGCCCGGCAATCAGGGTTTCGCGCGTCGGGACCTTGCCGGCGCGCTTGAGGCCTTCGACGAAGACCTTGGCCACGAGGTAGCCCTCGACGCTCGAGAAATTCACGTCGATCTTCGACTTGGCCGCGAGGTCGCTGAATTCGCGGATCACGGGAATCGCCTGGCTGTACGGAAAGGGCACGACCTGCGAGATCACCACGCCCTGGCCGTCGGCGCCCAGCTCGTCGGCCAGCGCCTTGCTGCCGACAAACGACACGTTGTGGAACTGGCCGGTGTAGCCCTGCTTCTTCATCGCCCGCACGAATGCGGCGATCGACTTGTAGGCGCTGACCATTACGATCGCATCCGGCGATTTCGGGCGGATCTCGCCGACCGCCTTGGCCACGTCCACGGTGTTGCGCTCGACCGTCGAGCGCGAAACGATCTCGCCGCCGCGCGACTTGACCGCGCGCTCCATGCCGGCGAGCCCGGCCTGGCCGTAGGCGTCGTTCTGGTAGAACACCGCGAAACGCTTCATGCCCACCGTGAGCAGCTGCTCGACGATCTTGTCCGTCTCGTCGTAATAGCTTGCGCGCACGTTGAAGATGAAGCGGTTGAGCGGGGCGCGAAGCAACTCGGCGCCGGTGAACGGCCCGATGAACGGGACCTTGGCCTCAGTGAAGATCGGCATCGACGCCGCGCTGGTGGGCGTGCCTACGTAGCCGATGAGTGCGAAAACCCTGTCTTCGTCGATGAGCTTTTTGGTGTTCTCGGCGGAGAGCTTGGGCTCGTACTGGTCGTCGCGCGTGACGAGCTGGATCTTGCGGCCGTTGACGCCGCCTTGGGCGTTGACCTGGTCGAAGTACGCTTTCATGCCATCTCGCATCTGGATACCAAGCTGCGCAGCGGGGCCGGTGAAAGCGGCGGACTGGCCGAGTGTGATCGAGGTGGGCGTCACGCCGGGGGACTGCGCGTGTGAAACCAGGGCGCAGGCAAGGGCTGCGAATGCGAGTACGGGGCGCAGAAGGGCAAGACTCATTGCAATTGCTCCTCGAGGGTCCGCGCGCCATGTGGATCCGGCGCTGCGTTGAGACGAGGGGATTCTACTCAATAACGGTGCGCAGGGGCCGCGCCTGAGAGGCGCGAACTTGCAAGCGCGGCGCGCCTTTAGCCTTCGAAGAATTCCTTCACGCGATCGAACCATGACTTGGCGCGCGGATTGTGGCGCCCGGCATCTTTTTGCGTGATCGCCTCGAATTCGCGCAATAGCTCCTTCTGCCTTTCGGTCAGGTTGACCGGTGTTTCCACCACGACATGGCAGAAGAGGTCGCCCGGCGCGTGGCTGCGCACGCCCTTGATGCCCTTGCCGCGCAGGCGGAAGGTCTTGCCGCTCTGCGTTTCGGAGGGCACCTTGATGCGCGCCGAGCCATCGAGTGTGGGGACATCGACGTCGCCGCCGAGCGCCGCGGTTGCGAACGACACCGGCATCTCGCAATGCAGGTCGTCGTGGTCGCGCTGGAAGACCGAGTGCTGCTTGATGTGGACCTGCACATACAGGTCGCCCGAGGGCCCGCCATTGACGCCGGGCTCGCCTTCGCCCGTCAGCCTGACGCGGTCGCCTTCGTCCACGCCGGCCGGGATCTTCACCGCCAGTGTTTTCTGCTGCTTCACGCGGCCGCTGCCGCCGCATGCCGTGCACGGCGTCGGGATCATCTTGCCGGTGCCGTGGCAGCGCGAGCAGGTCTGCTGGATCGAGAAGAACCCCTGCGTCATGCGCACCTGGCCCTGGCCGTTGCAGGTGGTGCAGGTGACCGGCTGGGTGCCGGGCTTCGCGCCCGAGCCCTTGCAGGTCGTGCATTCCGACATGGTCGGGATGCGGATCTTGGTCTCGAAGCCGTGCGCGGCCTGCTCGAGAGTGATCTCGAGGTTGTAGCGCAGGTCCGCGCCGCGGAACACGTTGGAGCGTCCCTGCCGGTTGCCGCCGAAGATGTCGCCGAAGATGTCCCCGAATGCGTCGGCGAAGCCTCCCGCGCCTGCCCCCGCGCCCGCGCCGGCATCGACGCCGGCATGGCCGTAACTGTCGTACGCCGGGCGCTTTTTCGCGTCCGAAAGCACCTCGTAGGCTTCCTTGGCCTCCTTGAAGCGGTCCTCCGCCTTGGGATTGTCCGGGTTGCGGTCCGGATGGTGCTTCATGGCGAGCTTGCGGTACGCCTTCTTGATGTCCTCGTCGGAGGCGTCCCGGTTCACGCCGAGTACTTCGTAATAGTCGCGCTTGGCCATTTTCTTTGTGCTCAAAACGCGAAAGGCGCGGGGCTCCCTCGCCCCACGCCCGTCGCTGTGGATCCCCGCAGTTTACTTCCTGCCGCTTTACTTCTTGCCGTCTTTGACTTCCGTGAACTCCGCATCTACGACATCGCCGTCGTCCTTCTTGCCGCCTTCGGCCTTCGCACCGCCGGCCGCCCCCGAGGCGCCTTGCCCGCCTGCCGCGCCCCCGGCCGCCGCGGCCTCGGCCGCCTGCTGGTCGGCGTACATTTTCTCACCCAGCTTCTGCGAAGCCTTGCCAAGCGCCTCGGTGCTTGCCTCGATCTTCGCCTTGTCGTTCGACTTGAGCGCTTCCTCGGCTTCCTTCGCCGCGGCTTCGATGGCATCGGACTCGCTCTTCTCGATCTTGTCGCCGTAGTCCTTGAGCGACTTGCGCACCGAGTGCACCAGCGCTTCGAGCTGGTTGCGGGCGTTGACGAGTTCGAGCGCCTTCTTGTCTTCCTCGGCGTGGACTTCGGCGTCCTTCACCATGCGCTTGATCTCGTCTTCCGAAAGGCCCGAGCTCGCCTGGATCTTGATCTTGGCTTCCTTGCCCGTGGCCTTGTCCTTGGCCGTGACATGCAGGATGCCGTTGGCGTCGATGTCGAACATGACCTCGATCTGCGGCATGCCGCGCGGCGCCGGCGGGATGTCGGTCAGGTTGAACTGGCCAAGGCTCTTGTTGCCCGAGGCCACGTCGCGCTCGCCCTGCAGCACGTGGATCGTCACCGCATTCTGGTTGTCGTCCGCAGTCGAGAAGACCTGCTGCGCCTTGGTCGGGATCGTGGTGTTCTTCTGGATGAGCTTGGTCATCACGCCGCCAAGCGTCTCGATGCCCAGCGAAAGCGGGGTCACGTCGAGCAGCAGCACGTCCTTGACCTCGCCCTGCAGCACGCCGGCCTGGATGGCAGCGCCGACTGCGACGGCTTCATCCGGGTTCACGTCCTTGCGCGGGTCCTTGCCGAAGAACTCCTTCACCTTGTCCACGACCTTGGGCATGCGCGTCATGCCGCCCACGAGGATCACGTCGTGGATGTCGGAGACCTTGACGCCCGAATCCTTGATCGCGATGCGGCAGGGCTCGATGGTGCGCTCGATGAGGTCGTCCACGAGCGACTCGAACTTGGCGCGCGTGAGCTTGAGCGCGAGGTGCTTGGGCCCCTTGGCGTCGGCCGTCACGTAGGGCAGGTTGATCTCGGTCTGCTGGGTCGAAGAGAGCTCGATCTTGGCTTTCTCGGCCGCGTCCTTGAGGCGCTGCAGCGCGAGCACGTCGTTGCGCAGGTCGATGCCCTGTTCCTTCTTGAACTCATCGCAGATGTAGTCGATCAGGCGCTGGTCGAAGTCCTCGCCGCCGAGGAACGTGTCGCCATTGGTGGAGAGCACCTCGAACTGCTTCTCGCCGTCCACATCGGCGATTTCGATGATCGATACGTCGAACGTGCCGCCGCCGAGGTCGAACACCGCAATCTTGTTGTCGCCCTTGGTCTGCTTGTCCATTCCGAACGCAAGCGCCGCCGCGGTCGGCTCGTTGATGATGCGCTTCACGTCCAGGCCGGCAATGCGGCCCGCGTCCTTGGTGGCTTGCCTCTGCGAATCGTTGAAGTAGGCCGGGACCGTGATTACGGCCTCGGTGACTTCCTCGCCGAGATAGTCTTCGGCGGTCTTTTTCATCTTGCGCAGCACATCGGCCGACACCTGCTGGGGCGCGATCTTCTTGCCGCGCGCTTCGACCCAGGCGTCGCCGTTGTCGGCCTTGACGATGCCGAAAGGCATGAGCTCGATGTCTTTCTGGACTTCCTTTTCCTCGAAGCGGCGGCCGATGAGGCGCTTCACCGCATAGAGGGTGTTCTTGGCGTTTGTGACCGCCTGCCGCTTGGCCGAGGCGCCGACGAGCGTCTCGCTCTCGTCCGTGTAGGCCACGATCGAGGGCGTGGTTCGCGCGCCTTCGGAGTTCTCGATCACCTTGGGCTTGCCGCCCTCCATGATCGCGACGCACGAGTTGGTGGTGCCGAGGTCAATGCCGATTATTTTTCCCATGACTGTGTCCTTGAATCTGGCTTAAACATAGGTTGCAAATGGGGTTTGGCTCAGGCTTTTCAAGCCGCCTGCCTAAGCTGCGCGCGCCTTGGCCACGACGACCAGCGCCGGGCGGATCAGGCGGTCGTTGAGGCGGTAGCCTTTCTGCATCACCTGCACCACTGTGTTCGGGGCGGCATCGACTTCCACCGCCGACATGGCCTGGTGGTAGTGCGGGTCGAATTTTTCCCCGGGCGCCGGGTTGATCTCGGCCACGCCTGTTTTATCGAACGCCGCCTGCAACTGCTTGGCGGTGATCTCGACCCCGCTGCGCAGCGCTGCCGGGTCGGAGGATTCGTCGGCAAGCGCCGCCTGGAGGCTGTCCATGACCGGCACCAGCGCCTCGGCTATGCGCTCCACACCATATTTATGGGCGTTGGCGATGTCGGCCTGGGCGCGCTTGCGGGCGTTTTCGGCGTCCGCGAGCGCTCGCAGCCAGGCGTCCTTCTGCTCCTGCAGCTTGGATTCGGCGGCGGTCAGCAGGTCTTCTAGGGATTTGGCTGGCGGGGGCCCGGCGTCTGCGGCGGGCTGCGTAGTGGTTTCTGCGGACATGGCTGCTCGGTGTTTTTGGCAATCACCACAAGGTGGGGATGGAATTGGCGCGTTCAAGAGTGGGATCGCAAGTTATTGATAAAAAATGCGATATTGCAAACCCTTCCCAGGGAGAAACGTCCTAATGAGGTCAGAGTTGAATTCCCGGCCCGGCCCGGCCCGCCGCGGCGACTGCCCGACGACGCTCCCCGGACTTAGCGCGGGAAAAGTGGTCGGGGTCGGGGCCCGATTGCCCGGGCCGCAGAGAGGCGCGTTTTCCTCCCGGTATACTGCACCCATCTGACTAGTCAGGAGCACGCAGTGGAAAAGGTGAGTGTCTACGACGCCAAGGCGCATTTCTCCGAGCTCGTCGAGCGCGCCGAATCCGGGCGCTCGACTGTGATCACCAAGCGCGGGCGCGTGGTGGCGAAGATCGTCCCGGCGAGCGCGCCCGATTGGGATCGTGCCGCCGTGCTCGACGAGGCCGAAGCGTTTCGCAAGAGCGTCAGCATCAAAGGGAAGGTCAGCGTTCGCAAGCTGGTCGAGGACGGTAGGCGCTGATGGCGTTCGTACTCGACGCCTCCGTCGCAGTCGGGTGGGTGGTTGCAAGGCAGTCGACAGCGTATAGCCGCGCGGTCCGGCTGCGGGCGCGGCGCGAGCCCTACCATGCTCCTTCCCTGTGGCGCCTCGAGGTTACCAATGCCATTCGCTCGCTCGAACGCCGTCACGCGCTTTCCGCTCAGGCGGCGGTCACGGCGATCGACATCCTGGACCGCATGCAGCCCGTGATCCATGAAGCCGCGATGCCGCTGGCCGAACTGCTGGGTCTAGCGCGTAAGTTCGACCTGTCGGCCTACGACGCAAATTACCTTGCGCTCGCGCTGGAACTGAAGATGCCCGTCGCCTGTACCGATGGTCCTTTGAAATCTGCCCTGACGAAGGCTGGCGCGAAGCTCGCCTGACTTGCCTGGTTTCGTATCGCGGGATAGCTGCCCGCATCGAACAAGCCTGGCGAACCGGTCGGTCTTGCGCGGAGTATCGGTCGGGCCGCGTAGAAATTGGCCTTAGCTAAACAATCTTAAAGATTAGGTACTTAAAATTTAGTCCAGGAGCCACTATCCCGTCAATTCATGTTCCATTTTTAGCAACTACAGCTTACGACTTACGGCAGCCGTAGTTGATTCCGCCGCCCGCATCGCGATATCCGCCATGGCCTCGATCCAGGACTCGTCCTCGTTGAGGCACGAGAGGAGATTGAACTCCTTTCCACCGGCCTTGAGAAAGGCGTCCCGTGCGCCTATGCCCAGCTCCTCGAGCGTCTCGAGGCAATCGGAGGGAAACCCCGGGCAGAACACGTCCGCGCGCTTGAGGCCGCCACGCGCGAGCTCGATCAGCGTTGGCTCGGTGTAGGGCTTCAACCATTCGGCCCGGCCAAAACGCGACTGGAACGTGACGATCCAGTCCGCGTCTGTGAGGCCGATTCGCTTTGCGAGGAGAGCGGATGTTTCGCGGCATTCCTTTTCATACGGATCACCTCGCTCGACCGAGCGCTTCGGGATGCCGTGGAAGCTCATGAAAAGCTTGCCGCCATGGCTGCGCGCGCTGCCATGCTGCTCCCAATGCTTCATCACGCGTTTTGCAAGTGCATCGATGTAGCCGGGGTCGTCATGGAAGCGATCAACAAAGCGAACATCGGGCGGGGCCTTGATCGTTTTGAGGTGCGCATCTACCGCGTCGTGCACGCTCGCCGTGGTGCTGCCGGCGTATTGCGGATATAGGGGCAATACGACGACGCGCGTACAGCCTGCGCCGCGCAGCTTTTCGAACGCGGCGGCAATCGATGGTTTCCCGTAGCGCATCCCGTACTCGACCGGAGGGGGCGCAGCAGGCTTGGCGCGTTCACCGAGCAGACCCGCGAGCAACTTTGCCTGGCGCGCCGTATGTACCGCTAGCGGAGAGCCTTCGGATGTCCAGACCTTTGCATACTTCTCAGCCGACTTTGCGGGCCGCGTGGTCAGTACGATTCCATACAGGATGGGCAGCCAGATCAGGCGCGGGATCTCCACCACGCGCGGGTCCGAGAGGAATTCGCGCAGGAAGGAGCGCACGGCGGCCGCGGTCGGAGCCGACGGCGTGCCCAGGTTGACGAGCAGGATGCCCGACTTCGCAGGCACCGGCATCAGGCGCGGCCGGCCTTGCGCCGGAAGGCTTCGAGTCCTTCGGCGGCCTGCTTGCGGACCGCGTTGCGGATGATGGGGCTCCAGCCGAGCAATACACCGGGTGCCCCCAGCGCCATGCGCGACCAGCGCCACAGGTCGAACCGGTCCGTATGCGTGCGGATCAGGCCGTCTTCGAACTCGAAGGAGGCATCGATGCTGTTGTTGACCTTGCGCCCGGTCTTGGTGAACGTGTAGTCCGCGTCCCAATGCGCCGCGCCGCGCTTTTCATCGGCATTTTTGACCTCGTAACGCACAACCAGGTCGATCGCCCGCGCGGCGAGCATGCGCCACATGTCGCGCGCCGCATCGCCTTTGAGATCGGGAAAGACGGGATCCGAGAACTCCACGTCGCGGTGGTAGCAAGCCGCCATGGTCTCGGCGTCGCGCCGCCCGAAAGCCTCATAGAAGCGCGAGATCAGCTTCGCGTTCATATTCATCGGACCCGCCTCCTCAGTTGTGGGACAACGCGCTGGACAAGAGCTTGGCGGTGATATCGACGATGGGGACCACGCGATCGTAGGCCATGCGCGTCGGGCCGATCACGCCGACCGTGCCGACCACTTCGCCGTCGACCTTGTAGGGCGCGGTGACCACGCTGACTTCGTCGGGGGCGGTGACGCCGGTCTCCCCGCCGATGAAGATCTGCACGCCGTGACCGCGCAATGAAAGGTCCAGGATCTGCACCAGCGACGACTTGCGCTCGAAAAGCTCGAACAACTGCTTGAGCCGCGTGACATCCGACGACAGGTCCTGCACCGAGAGGAGGTTGCGCTCGCCCGAAATCACGTACGGCTCGCTGCCTTCGGTCACCGCGCGGCCGCCGGCCTCGAGCGCCGCGCTCATGAGGCTGAACATGTCCTTGCGCAACTCGAACAGCTCGGACTGCAGCCGCGTGCGGACGTCCTCGAAGCTCTGGCCGGAATAGTTCTGGTTGATGTAGTTGGCGGCTTCGATGAGCTCGGTTGCGCCGTACTCGCGCTCGGTGACGAGAATGCGGTTCTGCACGTCGCCCTCGGGCGTGACGACGATCAGCAGGACGCGCTTTTCGGACAGGCGCAGGAACTCGATCTGCCGGAAGGTCACTGCCCTGCGGCGCGGCGTCATGACCACGCCAGCGAACTGCGTGAGCTGCGAGAGCAGGTTGGACGCCGAAAGGATGACGCGCTGCGGATTGTCCGGGTGCAGGCTGTCCTCGAGATGGTGGAGCTCGGCCGATTCGAGAGGCTTGGTGATCAGCAGCGTGTCGACGAAGAACCGGTAGCCCGCGGGCGTGGGCACCCGTCCCGCCGAGGTGTGCGGGCTCACGATGAAGCCCATGTCCTCGAGATCGGACATTACGTTGCGGACGGTGGCCGGGGAGAGGTCGAGTCCCGAGTACTTCGACAGCGTGCGCGAGCCCACCGGCTGGCCCTCGGTGATGTAACGCTCGATGAGCGTCTTCAGCAGCACCTGTGCGCGTTTGTCTAGCATGCGGACCATTTTACACACCGTGTGCCGCGCCCGGGGCGTCGTTCACTTCGACTGGGGGGTGTGGTTAAATCGCACGATGAAAACCGCAGGGTCGAAACCCGCATTTCGCCGCATCGCACTGATCGGCAAGTTCCAGAGCGCCGAAGTCGCCGAGTCGCTCCATGCGCTGGCCGGTTTCCTGGCCGAGCAGGGCTGCGAAGTGATGGTCGAGCAGGAAACCGCCAGCAGCATCGGCGCCACCTCCCGCGCGGCGGGCTATGCGGAGATCGGCGCCGGCGCCGATCTCGCCATCGTGGTGGGGGGCGACGGGACGATGCTCGCCGCCGCGCGCAACCTGGTGCGTTACCGCGTGCCCGTCGTAGGCATCAACCAGGGCCGCCTGGGCTTCATGACCGACATTGCGCTGCACGACATGCGCAAGTCGATCGGCGCGATCCTGGCCGGACAGTATTCGATGGAAGAGCGCTCGCTGATCGACGCCGAGTTGACGCGGGACGGCAAGGTGCTGCTGAAGACGCTTGCGCTAAACGACGCCGTCGTCAACAAGGGCGCGGAAGGGCGCCTGATCGAGTTCGAGATCCATATCGACGGGCAGTACGTCTACACGCAACGCTCCGACGGCGTGATCGTCTCAACGCCGACCGGGTCGACGGCCTATGCGCTTTCGGCGCAGGGGCCGATCCTGCATCCGTCGCTGCCCGCGTTTGCGCTGGTGCCGCTGTATCCCCATACGCTCTCGGCCCGTCCGGTGAGCATCAGCGACCGCAGCGTGATCGAGATCGTGCTGCTGCATGCGGTCGATGCGCGCGCGCATTTCGACGGGCAGGCGCTTGCCGATCTCGTCGAGGGCGATCGCCTGAAGTTGCGCAGGTCCAAGGACGCGATCCGGTTCGTGCACCCGCCCGGTTACAGCTATTTCGTCATGTTGCGCGAGAAGCTTCGCTGGAGCGAGTCGATCGACAAGGCGCAGCCGGCGGGCTGATGCTGCGCAGCCTCGCGATCCGCGATTTCGTGATCGTCGATTCGGTCGAGCTCGATCTTGCGCGGGGATTCACCGTGCTGACCGGCGAAACCGGCGCGGGGAAATCGATTCTCGTCGATGCGATCGAGCTCCTGGTCGGCGGGCGCGCGGACGCCGGCGTGGTCCGCGAGGGCGCCGAGCGCGCCGAACTCGCGGCGGAGTTCGAGGTCGGTAAGGGCGGCCCGCTCGAAAAGTATCTCGAGGAAAGCGAACTCGGCGGCGATCCGGGCGCGCTGCTCGTGCGGCGCGTGATCGACCGGACCGGCCGGTCGCGCGCTTTCGTCAATGGACGTGCGGCCACTCTCAGCCAGTTGAAGGAAGTGGGCGAGTACCTGGTCGACATCCACGGCCAGCATGCGCACCAGTCGCTGATGCGGCCGCTTGCGCAACGTGCTTTGTTGGATGGACACGCTGGCATCGAGGATCTGGCGCGCCAGTCCGCGGAAGCCTGGCGCGCGTGGCGGCGGCTCGAAGCGCTCGCGGCCGAGGCCGCGGAACAACACGCCCAGCGCGAACTCGAACGCGCCGAGCTGCAGGACAAGGTCACCGTGCTCAAGCGCCTTGCGCCATCGGAGGGCGAGTGGGATGCGCTCTCGGCCGAGCATTCGCGGCTCGCGCATGGCTCCAGCCTCGTCGCCGGGGCGGAGTCTTCGCTCGAAGCCTTGTCCGAAGCCGAGGACGCGACGCTGGTCAGGCTCTCGGCGGTCGCCGCCCGGATGCGCGGCTTGTCCGGTCACGATGCGATCCTCGTGCCGATCGTCGAAATGCTCGAGTCCGCGGAGGCGCAGGTCGCCGAAGCGGCGCGCGAGTTGCGCAACTACGCATCCAGGATCGAACTCGATCCCGAGGCCCTGCGCTCGGTCGAGGCGCGAACTGAGGCGCTGCATGCGGCCGGCCGCAAGTACCGCGTTAAGCCCGCGGATCTCCCGCAGCTCGCGCAGGACCTCGAGCAGCGGCTCGCCGAGCTCGAGCTCGCAGCCAATCCCGAGGCGCTGCAGAAACAGGTGGCGGCCTCCAAAGAGGCGTACCTCGTGCTTGCAAAGCGCTTGTCCGAGAAACGCAGGACCGCCGCATCCGGGCTGTCGAAAGCGGTGACCGAAGGCATGCAGGAGCTCGCGATGGGCGGCGGACGCTTCGCGGTCCAGCTGCCGCGGCTGGAAGAGCCCGCGGCACACGGGCTGGAGGATGTCGTGTTCGAAGTCGCCTCGCATCCGAGCCTGCCGCTGAGGCCGCTTGGCAAGGTGGCTTCGGGCGGCGAGCTCTCGCGCATCAGCCTCGCGCTGCAGATGGTCGCGAGCAAATCTTCGCCGGTTGCGACCCTCGTGTTCGACGAGATCGACAGCGGCATCGGCGGCGCGGTAGCCGAAATCGTGGGCCGATCCCTGAAGGCATTGGGCAGCAACCGGCAGGTGCTTGCGGTGACCCACCTTCCGCAAGTCGCTGCGCAGGGCGACGATCAGTGGACGGTGGCCAAGGCGGGCGGCAAGGACCGGGTGCGCACCAGCGTGCTCAAACTCGATCGCGCCGGGCGGGTGGAGGAGCTTGCGCGCATGCTGGGCGGCACCGAGATCACGTCGACGACGCGCAAGCATGCCGCGGAACTTCTCGGTCGCTGAAAGTGAAACATTATTTATCAGGAATGGCCTGTCAGAGCGGTTTTCATGCCGGTTGAGTTTCCTTATTTGACAAAACACTCAAGGGCAATCTGTGCCGCCCTTGGCATGCTGGCACTTGCGCAGGGGCTCGCGCCTGTGGCACGCGCGCAGGATCCGGACAAGATGGGCATCGCCGCGCTCGCCGGATTCGGCTCCGCGTCTTAGCGGGTCTTGCGGTAGACGCAGTCGGGCTTGGTGCAGTCGGCATACAGGGCAAGCGAGTGCCCATGCAGGTCGAATCCCTTTTCCCAAGCGATCTCGTTCTGGCGCGCCTCGATCTGCGCGTCGAAGAATTCCTCGACCCGTCCGCACTGCAGGCACACGAGGTGATCGTGGTGATGGCCTTCGTTCAGCTCGAACACCGCCTTGCCGGTCTCGAAGTGCTGGCGCGACAGCAGCCCGGCCTGCTCGAACTGCGTGAGCACGCGGTAAACGGTCGCCAGGCCGATGTCGATCTCCTCGGAGATCAGCGCCTTGTAGACGTCTTCGGCCGAGAGATGGCGGACCTTGCTGTTCTCGAAGAGCTCGAGGATCTTCTTGCGCGGCAGGGTGGCCTTGAGGCCGATGTCTTTGAGGCTTTGGGAGGTGTCCATCGATGCGGGTTCGCGTTCGGGCGCGGTGTTTCGGCAGCGGCTGCGGACCGGAACTTTCAGTCCTATCGGCTATCATATAGCCATTCTCCCGCAATTAAGAACCGCGACGTCGCGGCCGATGCGCTGAGTAACCCGAGGACGCAATGCGCGAAGTGACAAGAACCGATTCTGCCGGGCGCCCGCGTGCGGCGCGCACGCTGCTTGCGGCGGCAATGGCCGCAGCGCTGCCCGCGTGCAGCTACCTTCCCGAGTTGCCTTCGATGCCGACGCTCGGCTCCTTGAAGCCTTTTCGCATCGACATCCAGCAGGGCAATTTCCTGTCGGGCGAAATGGTGGCCCAGCTCAAGGAGGGCATGACGCGCGAGCAGGTCCGCTTCGTGCTCGGCACGCCGCTGGTCACCGATGTCTTCCACGCCGATCGCTGGGACTATGTTTTCTACCGCGAACTCGGGGATGGCCGGAAGGAAAGGCGCCATCTCACGGTGTTCTTCGAAGAGAACAAGCTCAAGCGCTTTACCGGCGAGAACCTGCCGGTCGCGGCGCCCGCGCCGGCGGCAAAGCCTGCGGCCGACCAGGCCGCCGCGAAGAACGCGGAAAAGAAGTAACAAGGAGGCTCGCGTGAGGATAGCAATCGCCGGCAGCTCGGGGCGTATGGGGCGCACGCTGATCGAGTGCGTGCTCAAGGATGAGTCGCTCGAGCTCAGCGCGGCGCTGGACCAGCCCGGCCAGGCGCTGATCGGCCGGGACGCAGGCGACTTCGTCGGCGTTGCGACCGGCGTGCAGGTCGGCACCGACATCGACGCCGCGCTCGCCCAATCGGATGCGATCATCGATTTCACCCGACCGGCCGGCACGCTTGCGCACCTCGACGGCTGCCTGAGGCTCGGCAAGAAAATGATCATCGGCACGACCGGCTTTTCGGAGGCCGAGAAGGCGCGCATCTCCGAGGCCTCCAAAAAGATCGCGATCATGTTCGCGCCCAACATGGCGGTCGGCGTGAACGTGACGTTCAAGCTGGCCGAGATCGCCGCCAAGGCCCTCGGCGACGAGTACGACGTCGAGATCATCGAGGCCCACCATCACCATAAGGTCGACGCGCCTTCCGGCACAGCCTTGAAACTAGGCGAAGTTGTCGCCTCTGCGCTTGGCCGCGACCCGGCCAGGGTGTTCGTTCACGGCCGCGAAGGCGATACCGGCGAGCGCGACCGCAAGGAGATCGCGTTCCACGCGATCCGCGGCGGCGACCTGGTCGGCGAGCACACGGTGATGTTCATCGGCATGGGCGAAAGGGTCGAAGTCAGCGTCAGGTCCTCGAGCCGCGCGACTTACGCCACGGGCGCGTTGCGCGCCGCCAGGTTCCTGAGGGACAAGCACAAAGGCTTGTTCGACATGCAGGACGTGCTCGGCCTGAGATAAGCCGCGCAACCGGTCTTCAGCTCCGGTTTGCGTTGCCGCGCGGGGTCCTTCGCGGTACAATTCCGCGCTTCTTACCGAAGCGGGAAAGGCCAGCGGCCTTTCCCGCTTCGTCGTTTGTAACTCGCGTATCTATTCCCGGAGTTTTCGTGTCCCAGATTCCCGCCGCCGCCCTCGTCCTTGCCGACGGGACGGTATTCAAGGGCAGGAGTATCGGTGCACCCGGCCTGGCCGTCGGAGAAGTCGTCTTCAACACCGCGATGACGGGCTACCAGGAAATCCTCACCGATCCGTCCTACTGCAGGCAAATCGTTACGCTGACCTACCCGCACATCGGCAACACCGGCGTGAACGCGGAGGACGCCGAATCCACACGCATCCATGCCGCGGGCCTCGTGGTTCGCGACGTGCCTTCGCTGCTCTCGAACTGGCGCTCGCAGGAGAGCCTGCCGGCCTATCTCGAGCGCAGCGGCGTGGTCGGCATCGCCGACATCGACACGCGCAAGCTCACGCGCCTGCTGCGCGAAAAAGGCGCGCAGAACGGATGCATCGTGGCGGGCGAGGCGATCGTCGCGTTCGACATCGATCGCGCGTTGCAGGAAGCGCGCAAGTTCCCGGGACTTGCCGGCATGGACCTCGCGAAGGTCGTGTCGACGACCTCTTCGTACCAATGGCGCGAAGGCTCCTGGAGGCTCGGCAAGGGATTCAAGAAGATCGACCTGCCGCCATTCCATGTCGTCGCCTATGACTACGGCATCAAGCGCAACATCCTGCGCCTGCTTTGCGAGCGCGGCGCGCATGTGACCGTCCTGCCGGCGCAGGCCAGCGCGGAAGAAGCCTTGGCGCTGCAGCCCGACGGGATCTTCCTCTCCAATGGCCCCGGGGATCCCGAGCCCTGCGACTACGCGATCCGCGCAACGCGCACGATCCTCGACACGACCGACATTCCGGTGTTCGGGATTTGCCTCGGCCACCAGATCATGGGCCTCGCCTCGGGCGCGAAGACCGTAAAGATGAAATTCGGCCACCATGGCGCGAACCACCCGGTCAAGGACCTCGACACCGGCGCAGTGGCGATCACTAGCCAGAATCACGGTTTCGCGGTCGACCCGGACACGCTGCCTTCGAACCTGCGCACCACCCACGTCTCGCTCTTCGACGGATCGCTGCAAGGCCTCGCCCGCACCGATCGCCCCGCGTTCTGTTTCCAGGGCCACCCCGAGGCAAGCCCCGGCCCGCATGACATCGGCTACCTCTTCGACCGCTTCTCGAAGATGATGGAAGCGCGCAAGCGCACTCTCGAAGGCGCACATGCCTAAGCGTACCGACCTCAAGTCGATCCTCATCATCGGCGCCGGCCCGATCGTGATCGGCCAGGCGTGCGAGTTCGACTACTCGGGCGCACAAGCCTGCAAGGCGCTGAAGAGCGACGGCTTCCGCGTGATCCTCGTCAACTCGAACCCGGCGACGATCATGACCGACCCGGAGATGGCCGACGCCACCTACATCGAGCCGATCACCTGGCAGACGGTCGAGCGCATCATCGAGCGCGAAAAGCCCGATGCGCTGCTGCCGACGATGGGCGGGCAGACGGCGCTCAATTGCGCGCTCGACCTGGCCAGGCACGGCGTGCTCGAAAAGCACGGCGTGGAAATGATCGGCGCCAGGCGCGAGGCCATCGACAAGGCCGAGGACCGCGAGAAATTCAAGCAGGCGATGACCCGCATCGGCCTGGCCTCGGCGCGTTCGTCGATAGCGCATTCGCTCGAAGAGGCGCTGCAGGTGCAGGCGGCCTTCGGCTACCCGGTGGTGATCCGCCCGTCGTTCACGATGGGCGGCTCGGGCGGCGGCATCGCTTACAACCGCGAGGAGTTCGTGGCGATCTGCGAGCGGGGGCTGGAAGCCTCGCCGACCAAGGAACTCCTGATCGAGGAATCCCTGATCGGCTGGAAAGAGTTCGAGATGGAAGTGGTCCGCGACCGCAAGGACAACTGCATCATCGTCTGCTCGATCGAGAACCTCGACCCGATGGGCGTGCACACCGGGGACTCGATCACGGTCGCCCCGGCGCAGACGCTGACCGACCGCGAATACCAGATCATGCGCGACGCATCGATCAACGTGCTGCGCGAGATCGGCGTCGACACCGGCGGCTCCAACGTCCAGTTCGCGATCAACCCCGAAGACGGCCGCATGATCGTCATCGAGATGAACCCGCGCGTTTCGCGTTCTTCGGCGCTGGCGTCCAAGGCGACCGGTTTCCCGATCGCGAAGGTGGCCGCCAAGCTGGCGGTGGGGTACACGCTCGACGAGCTGCGCAACGAGATCACCGGTGGCGCGACCCCGGCGTCGTTCGAGCCGACTATCGATTATGTAGTCACGAAGGTGCCGCGCTTCGCCTTCGAAAAGTTCCCGCAGGCCAACGACCGCCTGACCACGCAGATGAAGTCCGTCGGCGAAGTCATGGCCATCGGCCGCACTTTCCAGGAGTCGTTCCAGAAAGCGTTGCGCGGGCTCGAGGTCAGCGTCGATGGCCTCAACCAGAAGACCACTGACCGCGAGACGATCGAGAAAGAGCTTGGCGAACCGGGGCCGGAGCGCATCTGGTATGTCGGCGATGCCTTCGAGAACGGTTTCACGCTCGAGGAGGTCTTCCAGCTGACGAAGATCGACCCGTGGTTCCTAGACCAGATCAAGCAGATCGTCGACCTCGAGATGGAGCTCGACGACACGGACCTGGCCTCGATCGATGCCGAGCGCATGCGCAGCCTGAAGCGCAAGGGATTCTCGGACCGGCGGCTTGCCTACCTTTTCAACGCGACCGAGACCGATGTGCGCGCCGCACGGCATGCGTTCGGCGTGCGGCCGGTCTACAAGCGCGTCGACACCTGCGCCGCGGAGTTTTCCACCAACACCGCATACATGTACTCCACGTACGAGGAAGAGTGCGAGTCCGAGCCTACGGATCGCAAGAAGATCATCGTGCTCGGCGGCGGTCCCAATCGCATCGGGCAAGGCATCGAGTTTGACTACTGCTGCGTGCACGCGGCGCTCGCCCTGCGCGAGGATGGATTCGAGACCATCATGGTCAACTGCAACCCGGAGACGGTATCGACGGACTACGACACCAGCGACCGGCTGTACTTCGAGCCGCTTACGCTCGAGGACGTGCTCGAGATCGTCGACAAGGAAAAGCCCGTCGGCGTGATCGTGCAGTTCGGCGGCCAGACGCCGCTCAAGCTGGCGCGCGACCTGGAAAAGTACGGCGTGCCGATCATCGGCACCACGCCCGATTCGATCGACGTGGCCGAAGACCGCGAGCGTTTCCAGAAGCTGCTGCACAAACTCAAGCTGCTGCAGCCGCCCAATCGCACGGCGCGCAGCGCCCCGGAGGCGATCAAGCACGCGGAGGCGATCGGTTATCCCGTGGTGGTGCGACCCAGCTATGTGCTCGGCGGGCGCGCCATGGAGATCGTCCACCAGCAAGCCGACCTCGAGCGTTACATGCGCGAGGCGGTCAAGGTCTCCAACGACTCGCCCGTGCTGCTCGACCGCTACCTGTCGGACGCCATCGAAGTCGATGTGGACTGCATCTCGGACGGCAAGGACACCTTCATCGGCGGCATCATGGAGCACATCGAGCAGGCGGGCGTGCACTCGGGCGACTCGGCCTGCTGCATGCCGCCGCATTCGCTTGCCAGCCACCTCGAGCGGGAGCTGCGCCGCCAGACGGTGCTCATGGCCAAGGCCCTCAAGGTGGTCGGCCTGATGAACGTGCAGTTCGCCATCCAGCGCGACACGGTCTATGTGCTCGAAGTCAATCCGCGGGCGTCGCGCACCGTGCCGTTCGTGTCCAAGGCGACCGGCCTGCCGTTGGCCAAGATCGCGGCGCGCTGCATGGCCGGGATTTCGCTGGCTTCCCAGAATATCGGCGCCGAAGTGATCCCGCCCTACTTTTCGGTCAAGGAGGCGGTCTTCCCGTTCGCCAAGTTTCCGGGCGTCGACACCATCCTCGGGCCGGAAATGAAGTCCACCGGAGAGGTCATGGGCGTCGGCCGGACCTTCGGCGAGGCCTTCGTCAAGTCCCAGCTGGCGGCAGGGGTCCGGCTGCCTTCGGGCGGGCGGGCTTTCGTAAGCGTGCGGGACGGCGACAAGCTGCCCGCGGTGGCCATTGCGCGGGACCTCGTCGACCTGGGGTTCTCGATCCTCGCCACCCGGGGCACGGCGGCGGTCCTCGCCGCCCACGGGATCGACGTGAGCATCATCAACAAGGTGGCCGAGGGCCGCCCGCACATCGTCGACATGATCAAGAACGGGGAGGTGAGCTTCATCGTCAACACGGTGGAAGACAAGCGCACCGCCATCCGCGACTCGCGCTCCATCCGGATCAGCGCGCTGGCCCAGCGCGTGACGTATTACACTACGATCTCAGGCGCCCGCGCGGCTTGCACGGGGATGCGCCACCTCGCGGCACTCGAGCCCTATCGCTTGCAGGAACTGCATGCGCAACTGAAAGCTGCCTAGGAACCCAATACCGCCATGGCCATACCTCTCACAATCGTCGGCGCCGAAATGCTGCGCGCCGAGCTGCAAAAGCTGAAGACCGTCGAGCGCCCCAACGTGATCGCAGCGATCGCGGAGGCCCGCGCCCACGGCGACCTGTCCGAGAACGCCGAGTACGACGCGGCCAAGGAAAGGCAGGGGTTTGTCGAAGGACGCATCATCGAGATCGAGAGCAAGCTCTCGAACGCCCAGGTCGTCGACCCCAAACTCGTCGACGCGGACGGCGCCTGCGTGTTCGGCTCGACCGTGGACCTGCAGGACGTCAACTCCAAGGAAAAGGTCACCTACCAGATCGTCGGCGAGGATGAGGCCGACATCAAGCTGGCGAAGGTGTCGATTTCCTCGCCGATCGCGCGCGCCCTTATCGGGAAGTACGCGGGCGACGAAGTGGACGTTCAGGCGCCCGGCGGGGTGAAGCAGTACGAGATCCTGGACGTGCAGTACCTCTAGCAGGGCGTACATCGGCACGACCTGCAGCGGCCTTGGGTCCGGGCTTGCGGCCAGCCTTGCGGCCGGGTTTGCGCCTTGCGTCGCGATCGGGCTTGCTCTCGGCAGCCTTGCGGGCCTTGGCCTTGCGCGCCGCTTCCTTGCGGACCTTCTCCCTGTCCTCCGCCTCGGCTTGCCCGGGCGGACTGGCGCGGTAGACGACCAGCATCTTGCCGATCTGCTGCACGGCTGAGGCCTTGGACCTGCTGCAAATTTCCACGAGCATCCCCGCGCGATCGTCTCGCCCGGCCCGCACGCGGATCTTGATGAGCTCATGCGCGGCCAGTGCCCGCTCGATCTCGGCGAGCACGGCGGGCGTCAGGCCCTTGTCGCCAACGCGCACGACCGGTTCGAGGCAATGGGCACGGGCCTTGAGCGCCCGGCGCTCGGCTGTGGAGAGTTCTGTTGCTGGGTTGGTTTCAGTCATGGCGACACTGTAAGGCAAGCGATGGCGCGCTCAAAATCGAGCAAGGGCTGGATGAAGCGGCACGTGGCCGATCCGTACGTGCAAAAGGCGAAAGCACAGGGTTACCGTTCGCGCGCCGCCTTCAAGCTCGAACAGATCGACGCCAAGGACCGGCTGTTCCGTCCGGGGGCAAGGGTGGTCGACCTGGGGGCGGCGCCCGGCGGCTGGTCCCAGCTGGCGGTTTCCAAGGTTGGGTCAAAGGGAGTGGTGGTTGGCGTTGATCTGCTTGAAATCGCCCCAATGTCCGGTGTGACGGTGATTCGCGGTGATTTCCGTAAACCCGAGGTCCGCGCCGCAATAGGGGCGGCGCTGGGAGAGGGTCCCGCCGACATCGTGCTGTCGGACATGTTGCCGAATGTTTCAGGAATCCCGAGCGTCGACCAAGCCAACGCCGCTGCGCTGACCGAGCTGGCGATCGAATTCTGTTGCAAAGGCCTGAAACCGGATGGTGTTTTCGTGGTCAAGGTTTTCCAGGGCGAGGCCTATCCGGGGCTTCTGGCTCGCATGAAGGAGACGTTCCGCAACGTGATTACGCGCAAACCCGAGGCCTCCCGCGGCGAAAGCCGCGAAATCTACCTGTTGGGCAAGGGGCTGCGACCGGCGAGAGTCGCCGGTTCGGCACCGCAAGATTCGGATTAAAATAGCCTTTCCATGCAGTCCGCAGTTACTTCTGCAGTGAATCAGTCGCTCCAAGGAGCCGCATGAACAACATGATGAAGAACCTGGTGATCTGGCTCGTGATCGGCCTTGTGCTGATGACGGTCTTCAACCAGTTCAATACCCGCCAGGCCGTGCAGGCCCCGATGGAGTATTCGCAGTTCATCGAGGAGGTGAAGGCAGGCCGCATCGCCAAGGTCACCATCGAAGGCCGCCAGCTCAAGGCCACGACCAACGACGGCAAGAGGGTCACCAGCTATTCGCCGGGCGACATCTGGCTGGTCTCGGACCTGCTCAAGTACGGCATCAAGATCGAGGCCAAGCCGGAGGAAGAACCTTCGCTGCTGGTAAACATCTTCGTCTCGTGGTTCCCGATGCTGCTGCTGATCGGGGTGTGGGTGTTCTTCATGCGCCAGATGCAGGGCGGCGGGCGCGGCGGCGCGTTCTCGTTTGGCAAGTCGCGCGCGCGCATGCTGGATGAATCGACCAACACGGTCACGTTTGCGGACGTCGCCGGCTGCGAGGAAGCCAAGGAGGAAGTCTCCGAGCTCGTCGACTTCCTGCGCGATCCTTCCAAGTTCCAGAAGCTCGGCGGGCGTATCCCGCGCGGCGTACTCATGGTCGGCTCGCCCGGCACGGGCAAGACGCTGCTCGCGCGCGCCATCGCGGGCGAGGCCAAGGTGCCGTTCTTCTCGATTTCGGGCTCCGACTTCGTCGAGATGTTCGTCGGCGTGGGCGCGGCGCGCGTGCGCGACATGTTCGAGCAGGCGAAGAAAAGCTCGCCCTGCATCGTGTTCATCGATGAAATCGACGCGGTCGGCCGCCAGCGCGGCGCCGGCCTCGGCGGCGGCAACGACGAGCGTGAGCAGACGCTGAACCAGCTGCTGGTGGAGATGGATGGCTTCGAGCCGAACGTGGGCGTGATCGTGATCGCCGCGACCAACCGCCCGGACGTGCTCGACCCGGCTCTTATGCGCCCGGGCCGTTTCGACAGGCAAGTCGTGGTGCCGCTGCCTGATATCCGCGGCCGCGAGCAGATCCTCATGGTGCACATGCGCAAAGTGCCGCTCGCGCCGGACGTCAAGGCCGACATCATTGCGCGCGGCACGCCGGGCTTTTCCGGCGCCGATCTGGCCAACCTGGTCAACGAGGCGGCGCTGTTCGCGGCGCGCAAGACCAAGCGCCTGGTCGACATGGAGGATTTCGAGCGCGCCAAGGACAAGATCATGATGGGCGCCGAGCGGCGCTCTATGGTGATGCCCGAGGAAGAGCGCAAGAACACCGCCTACCACGAGTCCGGCCACGTGGTGGTCGCCAAGCTGCTGTCCAAGACCGACCCGGTGCACAAGGTCACCATCATTCCGCGCGGCCGCGCCCTGGGCGTGACCTTGCAGCTGCCCACCGAAGACCGCTACAGCCAGGACCGCGAGCGCCTGCTCAACACCATCGCGGTGCTCTTCGGCGGCCGCATCGCGGAAGAGATCTTCATGCACCAGATGACCACCGGCGCGTCCAACGACTTCGAGCGCGCAACCGACATCGCGCGCCGCATGGTGACCCAGTGGGGCATGTCCGACTCGATGGGCACCATGGTGTATGGCGAAAACGAGGGCGAGGTCTTCCTCGGCCGCTCGATCACCACGCACAAGAGCGTGTCGGAAGAAACCATGCGCCAGGTCGATGCGGAAATCCGCCGCATCATCGACATGCAGTACGCGCTCGCGCGGCGCCTGATCGAGGAGAATCGCGACAAGGTCGAGATCATGGCCGCGGCGCTGCTCGAATGGGAGACGCTCGACGCCGAGCAGCTGAACGACATCATGGCCGGCAAGCCGCCGCGCCCGCCTAAGGTGCCGACGGCGACGACGCCGACCCCGCCGCCGGCCGACGGGACTGCAGGCGCGGCCGCACCGGCCGCGAGCTGACCACGTTCCTCAGTTGCGGCAGGTTTTCGCTGCCGCTGACAGCTCCCCTGATCATGGGCGTGGTGAACATCACGCCCGATTCTTTTTCGGACGGCGGTGAGTTCCTCGCGCCCCAGGCCGCCATCGCGCAGGCACGGCGGCTGGTCGACGAGGGCGCGGCCATCATCGATATCGGCGCCGAATCCACCCGTCCCGGGGCCCTGCCCGTGGGCGAGGAGGAAGAACTCGCCCGGCTGATCCCGGTGCTGCGCTCGATCGCCGGCCTGCCAGTGCCGATCTCGGTGGACACGCGGCGTGCGCAAGTAATGCGCGCCGTGCTGGCCGAAGGCGCGTCGATGATCAACGACATCGAGGCACTGTCTGCACCGGGGGCGATCGAGGCGGTCGCCGGATCGGACTGCGCCGTGTGCCTGATGCACAAGAAGGGCGACCCCGAGACCATGCAGAAGGATCCCCACTATGATGACGTCGTGGCCGAGGTGGGTGATTTCCTGGCGGCGCGCGCGGCCGCGGCGGAGTCTGCGGGTATCGCACGCAACCGCATCGTGATCGATCCGGGTTTCGGCTTCGGCAAGACCAGTTCGCATAACCTCGAGCTTCTGCGCGAGCTTCGCAGTCTCGTGAAGCGGGGCTGGCCGGTGCTCGCGGGGCTGTCGCGAAAAGCGACGTTGGGGCGAATAACCGGGCGCGTGCCCGGCGAGCGGATGGTGGCTAGCGTCACTGCGGCTTTGCTCGCCGCGCAGCGAGGGGCGACAATATTGCGGGTTCATGACGTGGCCGGGACGCGCGATGCGCTCGCCGTCTGGCAAGCTGTGGAGGCGGGATGAGCAGAAAGTATTTCGGGACCGACGGCGTGCGCGGCACGGTCGGCCAGGCGCCGATGACGGCCGATTTCGTGATGCGGCTTGGGTACGCCGCGGGCAAGGTCCTCACCGAACGCAGGCAGGGGTCCGCGTCCGACCGTCCCACGGTGCTGATCGGCAAGGACACGCGCATCTCGGGCTACATGCTCGAGGCGGCGCTGGAAGCCGGGTTTACCGCGGCGGGGATCGATGTGCTCCTTTGCGGACCACTGCCTACGCCAGGGGTAGCCTACCTCACGCGCGCGTGGCGCCTGATGGCAGGCGTGGTGATCAGCGCATCGCATAACGCGTATCCCGACAACGGCATCAAGTTCTTTTCCGGCGACGGGTTCAAGCTGCCCGACGAGTTCGAGGCCCAGATGGAGCGGGCGCTCGAGTTCACGATGGGCTGTAACACGGCGGCGCAGCTTGGCCGCGCGAAACGCATCGAGGACGCGCCCGGCCGGTACGTCGAATTCTGCAAGTCCAGCTTTCCCGCCGAGCTCGACCTCAAGGGCATGAAGATCGTGGTGGATTGCGCCCACGGGGCGGCCTATCACGTGGCGCCGCACGTTTTCCACGAACTCGGCGCGGACGTGGTCGCGATTGGCGTTAAGCCCGACGGGTTCAACATCAACGACATGTTCGGCGCGACAGCCCCGGACCAGCTCGTCATGGAAGTGAAGCGCAACAAGGCCGATTACGGCGTGGCGCTGGACGGCGATGCGGACCGGCTGGTCATGGTCGATGCATCCGGAAAGATTTTCGACGGTGACCAGCTGCTCTATGCGGTCGTAGAGCATCGCGCACGGAAGGAAAGGGTGGTCGGCGTGGCCGGCACCCTCATGACGAACCTCGGCATGGAGCAGGCCATCGGCCGCCTGGGCATCGCTTTCGGCCGCGCCAAGGTCGGCGACCGCTACGTGCTGGAGATGCTGCGTGAGAAGGGCTGGCTGTATGGCGGCGAAAATTCTGGCCACATGATTTGCCTGGACAAGCACACCACGGGCGACGGGCTGGTGTCCGCATTGCAGGTCCTCACTGCGATCCGGGAATCGGGCAAGACCCTCGAGCAGCTCACCTCCGGCGTGACGCTCTATCCGCAGGTCCTCATCAACGTGAAGGTGGCCCGGGGCTTCGACTGGGAAAGCCATGCGTCCATTGCCAACGCGCAGAGGGAGGTCGAGCGCTCGCTCGAAGGCCGGGGCCGGGTGCTGCTGCGCCCCTCGGGCACCGAGCCCGTGCTGCGTGTCATGGTCGAGGGCGAGCCGCGTGAAGCCATCGAGAAGGGCGCGCAGGCCATTGCTGTGGCCGTCGAGCAGGCCGCCGGCGCCTAGCTTTCGTTTTCGATTCCTGGAGAAGCAAATGCATAACCTCGTCCGTTCGACCTCGCTTGCCATGCTGATCTCGCTGGGTGCCGCTGGGGCTTTCGCTCAGGCGCAACCCGCGTCGCCTCCTGGCGGTTATGAGCCTTCCGTCGGGCAGGAGGGCAAGGATGTGGTTTGGGTGCCGACGCCGCAGGCGCTGGTCGACAAGATGCTGGCCATGGCCAAGGTCACGCCCGGCGACTACCTGATCGACCTCGGGTCGGGCGACGGCCGCACGGTCATCACCGCGGCGAAACGCGGCGTGCGCGCGATGGGCATCGAATACAACCCCGAAATGGTGGACCTCTCCAAGCGCAACGCGCAGAAGGAAGGCGTGGGCGACAAGGTGAATTTCGTGAAAGCCGACCTGTTCGAAAGCGATTTCTCGAAAGCCACCGTGATCACCATGTTCCTGCTCGACCGCATTAACCTGCAGTTGCGGCCCAGGCTCCTCGACCTGAAGCCGGGCACGCGCCTCGTGTCCAACACTTTCACGATGGGTGAATGGAACGCGGACGAGAAGGTGTACGCCAACGAAAAGGAAGGCTGCACGAACTACTGCGTCGCGCACCTCTGGATCGTCCCGGCGAAAGTTGCGGGCACGTGGAAACTGCCGCAGGGCGAGCTCACCCTGAAGCAGGAGTTCCAGATGCTGACCGGGCAGCTCAAGACCGGTGACAAAGTGGTGCCGGTCACTGGTCGAATCCGAGGGGAGACCGCAACCTTCAAGGCCGGCGGAAATGAGTATTCGGCGCGCGTGAATGGCTCGCGCATGGAGGGAGCGGGCAAGGGCGGCGCCTGGACAGCGGCTCGCCTGCCGCGGTCCGCACCCGTGTCCGTGCCTGCGAAGACGTGAGCGACAGACCCGCCCCGGTCTTCCTGCCGTTCAGCTACAAATTGTTTCACCAATTACGAATTCAGGGGAGCGTTCCGGCCGCAGATGCTGTCATACGTAGCAATCATCGCAATGGAGAAAGCTCATGAAATCGGTACGCAACAAGGTGCTTTCGGGCCTGATGGCCACCGTCGGTTCGGTGCTCGTGGCAACGTCGGCCGGCGCGCAGTCGCCCGAGAACCATACGAACGTGCCCGATCTGGGCCGCACGCAAACCCTGCCGTACGCAGTCAATCCCGACACGGTGCCCAGCTATTCGCATCCGGTGCCGGGGGCTGGCTACTACGGGTATGGTTATGGATATCCCGGTGCCTACTATTCGGACGACTGGCGCGAGCGGCAGTGGCGTGAAGCGCAGTTGCGCGAGCAACAGTTGCGCGAGCAGGAATTGCGCGAAGCCCAGAGGCGCGAAAACCGCAGGCTACGCGGCCGCGACTATTAACCGGAACCTGTGCAGGAAACGCGCAATTTCTTGATTGCGCTTGGTTTTGGTTTGACCCGGTACTCGCCGCCACGGTAAAATCGCACGTTTTGCGTCTGGGTGCGTCTTCGAATGGCTTTGCGCGGTCGGCTGGTGGCCGGAAACTGGAAAATGCACGGCAGCCGGGCGGATAACGCCCGGCTGCTGGATGCGCTTGTCGCCGGCGGCCACGCCGGCGTGGAGTACGCGGTCTGCGTACCCTTCCCCTACCTTTCAGAAACTTCCACGCGATTGTCCGGGACGAAACTCGCCTTGGGCGCGCAGAACGTCAGCGAGTTCGCTTCCGGCGCATATACGGGCGAAGTCTCGGCGCCCATGCTGGCGGAATTCGGCTGCACATGCGTGCTCGTAGGGCATTCGGAGCGGCGGTCTATTTTTCGCGAGACGGACGACCAGGTGGCGGGCAAATTCGTTGCTGCGCAGAAGGCTGGCCTGATGCCGATCCTCTGCGTGGGCGAGACGCTTGCGGAGCGCGAGGCGTCGCGCACCGAAGAGGTCGTGGCGAGGCAACTGGAAGCGGCAGTGAGCCTGGCAGGGGCTTCGGCGTTCGCAAAAGCCGTCGTTGCATATGAGCCAGTGTGGGCGATCGGCACGGGGCGCACGGCTTCCCCCGCGCAGGCCCAGGAAGTGCACGCGTTCCTCAGGCAAAGGATCGCAGGCAAGGACAAGGCGGTTGCGTCGGGATTGCGCATCCTCTACGGAGGCAGCGTCAAGCCCGCCAACGCCGCGGAAATTTTTGCGATGGACGATGTGGACGGGGGGCTGATCGGCGGCGCCTCGCTCGTGGCGGAAGATTTTCTCGCGATCTGCAAGGCTGCAGCAGCGAAGAGGTAACGAATGGACACCTGGTTGAACGTAATTCTCTCGATTCACGTGATCGTGGCGCTCGCGGTCATTGCACTTGTGCTGCTCCAGCACGGCAAGGGGGCCGACATGGGCTCCGGCTTCGGCGGCGGCTCCTCCGGCAGTTTGTTCGGCGCATCGGGCTCGGCGAATTTCCTCTCGCGCGCGACGGCGGTGCTCGCCACAGTGTTTTTCCTCACGAGCCTTGCGCTCGCTTACCTCGCCTCCCACAAGCCGAAAGTCAGTGGTGGGGTGATGGACGCAGTCAAGACCGAGCAGGCCGTGCCCGGTGCGGCGAAGAAAGCCGTCGAACCCGGCAAGGACGCAGCGAAAGTGCCTGCGACCGAACCCGCGAAGGACGCGACGGGGAACAAGGCAAAGCAGGTTCCGAACTGAACAAAACGCGCGCCGCGATTCTGTCGGCGCAGGAATTTAGGGGATAATTGACGCACCGCCCACGTGGTGAAATTGGTAGACACGCCAGCTTGAGGGGCTGGTGGCCTAAACAGCCGTAGCAGTTCGAGTCTGCTCGTGGGCACCAGAAAGAAGCGGAGCCGGGGAAGACCCCGGCTCCGTTGCAGCGAAAACAAACCGATTTCGGGAACCCGTAAAAAACTCCGGGCCAGACTTGCCGGACCCAGACGAATGCTTGCTGAGTACTTTCCGGTCCTTTTGTTCATCTTTGTCGCCGTAGCCGTCGGCGTCGTGCCCATGGTGCTGGGCAAGCTCCTCGGGCCTTCGCGGCCCGATTCGGAGAAGCTCTCGCCCTACGAGTGCGGCTTCGAGGCTTTCGAGGACGCGCGCATGAAGTTCGACGTGCGCTACTACCTCGTCGCCATCCTGTTCATCATCTTCGACCTCGAGATCGCCTTCCTGTTTCCGTGGGCGGTGGTGCTGAACGAGATCGGCTTGTTCGGGTTTCTTTCGATGATGGTCTTTCTTGCCATCCTCGTCGTCGGTTTCGTCTACGAGTGGATGAAAGGAGCGCTGGAATGGGAATAGAAGGGGTGCTCCACGAGGGATTCGTCACCACCACGGCGGACAAGCTGATCAACTGGACCCGCACCGGGTCGCTCTGGCCGATGACCTTCGGCCTGGCCTGCTGCGCGGTGGAAATGATGCACGCCGGCGCAGCGCGCTACGACCTCGATCGCTTCGGCATCGTGTTCCGCCCGAGCCCGCGCCAGTCCGACCTCATGATCGTGGCCGGCACGCTGTGCAACAAGATGGCCCCGGCCTTGCGCAAGGTGTACGACCAGATGGCCGAGCCGCGCTGGGTGCTTTCGATGGGCTCGTGCGCCAACGGCGGCGGCTACTACCACTATTCGTATTCCGTCGTGCGCGGCTGCGACCGCATCGTCCCGGTGGACATTTACGTGCCCGGCTGCCCGCCGACCGCGGAGGCGCTGCTTTACGGCCTGGTCCAGCTGCAGAACAAGATCAAGCGCACCAACACAATTGCGCGCTGAAGCGCTTAGACGATCGCTCGCCAACCAATGACCCCAAAGCTCCAGCGCCTGAACGACGCGCTCCAGGCAAAACTCGGGGCGCGCGCGGTCGCGCTTACCGAAGCACTGGGGGAATTGACGCTCGAGGTCAGGGCGACCGATTACATCGCAGTGTGCGAGCAACTGCGTGATGCCGCCGACCTGCGCTTCGAGCAGCTCATCGACCTGTGCGGCATGGACTATTCGACCTACGGCGACCGCGCGCCCGAAGAGGCCAGCGGCCGCCGCTACGCAGCGGTATCGCACCTGCTCTCGGTCACCCACAACTGGCGTGTGCGCGTGCGGGTCTTCTGCCCCCAGGACGATTTTCCGATCGTCGAATCCCTGATCGGCGTGTGGCCGGCGGCCAACTGGTACGAGCGCGAGGCGTTCGACCTCTACGGCATCGTATTCGACGGCCATCCGGACCTGCGCCGCATCCTCACCGATTACGGCTTCATCGGCCATCCGTTCCGCAAGGATTTCCCGCTCTCGGGCTATGTCGAGATGCGCTACGACCCCGAGCAGAAGCGCGTGATTTACCAGCCGGTCAGCATCGAGCCGCGCGAGATCATCCCGCGCATCGTGCGCGAAGAGCATTACGCGCAAGGCGAGTAGGCACATGGCCGAGATTCGCAACTACACGCTCAACTTCGGTCCGCAGCACCCGGCCGCGCACGGCGTCCTGCGCCTGGTGCTCGAGCTCGACGGCGAGGTGATCCAGCGCGCCGACCCGCACATCGGCCTGCTGCATCGCGCGACCGAGAAACTCGCCGAGCACAAGACCTTCATCCAGTCCGTGCCGTACATGGACCGGCTCGACTACGTCTCCATGATGTGCAACGAGCACGCCTACGTCATGGCGATCGAGAAGCTCGCCGGCATCGAGGTGCCGATCCGCGCGCGGTACATCCGCGTGATGTTCGACGAGATCACGCGCATCCTGAACCACCTGCTCTGGCTGGGCGCGCATGGCCTGGACATCGGCGCGATGACCGTGTTCCTGTACTGCTTCCGCGAGCGCGAAGACCTCATGGACTGCTACGAGGCGGTGTCGGGGGCGCGCATGCACGCGGCCTACTATCGCCCGGGCGGCGTCTACCGCGACCTGCCCGAATCGATGCCGCAGTACACGGCAATGAAAGTGCACAACGAGCGCCAGATCCGCTCGATGAACGAAAACCGGGGCGGTTCGCTCCTCGACTTCATCGAGGATTTCGTCAAGCGCTTCCCGGCCTGCATCGACGACTACGAAACGCTGCTCACCGAGAACCGGATCTGGAAGCAGCGCACGGTCGGCGTCGGCGTGGTGACGCCTGAGCGCGCGCAGGCCCTGGGGTTCACGGGCGCGATGCTGCGCGGTTCCGGCATCGAATGGGATCTGCGCAAGAAGCAGCCGTACGAGGTCTACGACAAACTCGATTTCGACATTCCGGTGGGCGTGAACGGCGATTGCTACGACCGCTACCTCGTGCGCATCGAGGAATTGCGCCAGTCCAACCGGATCGTGCAGCAGTGCATCGACTGGCTGCGCGTCAACCCGGGGCCGGTCATCGTCGACAACCACAAGGTTGCACCCCCGTCGCGCGTCGGCATGAAGCAGAACATGGAAGAGCTGATCCACCACTTCAAGCTGTTCACCGAAGGCATGCACGTGCCTGCGGGCGAGGCGTATGCGGCGGTGGAGCATCCCAAGGGCGAGTTCGGCATCTACCTCGTGTCGGACGGCGCGAACAAGCCTTACCGGCTGAAGATCCGCGCGCCGGGATTCCCGCACCTGGCCGCGCTCGATGAAATGGCGCGCGGCCACATGATCGCCGATGCGGTTGCGATCATCGGCACGCAGGACATCGTGTTCGGGGAGATCGATCGATGAAGAATCCGTCCCGGAGTCTGGTGCGCTGATGCTTTCGCCCGAGTCGCTGAAAAAGATCGACCGCGAGGTTGCCAAGTACCCGCCCGACCAGAAGCAGTCGGCCGTGATGGCCTCGCTCGTCGTCGCGCAGGACGAGAAGGGCTGGCTTGCGACCGAAACGATGGACTTCGTCGCCCAGTATCTCGAGATGCCGGCCGTGGCCGTCTACGAAGTCGCGACGTTCTACAACATGTACAACCTCGCGCCGACCGGCAAGTTCAAGCTCACGATCTGCACCTGCCTGCCTTGTGGCTTGCAAGGGTCGCTGGCCGCTGCCGACCACCTCAAGCATCGCCTGGGCATCGACTTCAACGAGACCTCCGCCGACGGCAGGTTCACGCTCGAGGAGGGCGAGTGCATGGGCGCGTGCGCGATGGCGCCGGTGGTGCTGGTGAACAACAAGCGCATGTGCGATTTCATGTCCAACGAGAAGCTCGACAAGCTCGTCAATGAGTTGCGCGAAGACCCGAAGAAGGCATGACATGCTGAACTACGGACCCGACGCAATCCTGATGGCCGGCATCGACGGCAACAACTGGCGGATCGCGGACTACGAGAAGCGCGACGGCTACGCGGCGCTGAAGAAGATCATTGCCGGCAAGCTCAAGCCCGAGGACGTGATCGCGGAGATCAAGAAATCCGGCCTGCGCGGCCGCGGTGGCGCGGGCTTTCCCACCGGGCTCAAGTGGAGCTTCATGCCGCGCGCCTTTCCCGGCGCCAAGTACCTGGTCTGCAACTCGGACGAGGGCGAGCCCGGCACCTGCAAGGACCGGGACCTGCTGCGCTACAACCCGCACTCGACGATCGAGGGCATGATCATCGGCGCCTACGCGATGGGCGCGACCGCGGGCTACAACTACATCCACGGCGAGATCTGGGAAACCTACGAGCGCTTCGAAGAGGCCCTCGAAGAGGCGCGCGCGGCCGGCTACCTCGGCAAGAACATCCTCGGATCCGAGTTCAGCTTCGAGCTCTATGCGACGCCGGGCTACGGCGCGTATATCTGCGGCGAGGAAACCGCGCTGCTCGAGTCGCTCGAGGGCAAGAAAGGCCAGCCGCGCTTCAAGCCACCTTTCCCGGCGAGCTTCGGCCTCTACGGCAAACCCACCACCATCAACAACACCGAGACGTTTGCCGCGGTCCCCTGGATCATGCGCAACGGCGGCGAGCCGTTCCTCGCGCTCGGCAAGCCGAACAACGGCGGGACCAAGCTCTTCTCGGTGACCGGCCATGTGAACAGGCCGGGCAACTACGAGGTCAAGCTCGGAACGCCGTTCGCCAAGCTGCTCGAGATGGCCGGCGGCATGCGCAACGGCAACAAGCTCAAGGCCGTGATCCCGGGCGGCTCGTCGATGCCGGTGCTTCCCGCCGACGTGATGATGGCCACCGACATGGATTACGACTCGATCGCAAAGGCCGGCTCGATGCTCGGCTCGGGCGCGGTCATCGTGATGGACGAGACCACCTGCATGGTGCGGGCGCTCGAACGCCTTTCGTATTTCTACTTCGAGGAATCGTGCGGCCAGTGCACGCCGTGCCGCGAAGGCACCGGCTGGCTCTACCGGGTGGTCAACCGCATCGAGAACGGCGCGGGCCGGCCCGAAGACCTCGACCTGCTCAATAGCGTTTCGGACAACATCGCCGGGCGCACCATCTGCGCCCTTGGCGATGCGGCCGCGCTGCCGGTCAAGAGCTTCCTCAAGCATTTCCGCAGCGAATTCGAGCACCACATCCAGCACAAGAACTGCCTGGTGAGCGGCCCGCAAAGCGAGCCGAAATGGGGAAGGTCCGGCGCGGTGGCCGGCCCTGGGGGCCGTTCAGGCGGCCATTCCACCGTCCACGACATCGTAAAGGCGGCCTAAGACACCATGCTCAAGGTAGAAGTCGACGGCAGGGAAGTGGAGGTCCAGCACGGTGCAACGGTGATGGAGGCGGCCAACGCGCTCGGCATCTACGTGCCGCACTTCTGCTACCACAAGAAGCTCTCGATCGCGGCCAACTGCCGCATGTGCCTGGTCGAAGTCGAGAAAGCGCCCAAGCCACTGCCGGCCTGCGCCACGCCCTGCACCGACGGCATGAAGATCAAGACCCACTCCGAAGGCGCGCAGAAGGCGCAGAACGGCGTGATGGAGTTCCTGCTGATCAACCACCCGCTCGACTGCCCGATCTGCGACCAGGGCGGCGAATGCCAGCTGCAGGACCTCGCGGTCGGCTACGGCAAGAGCAATTCGCGCTACCAGGAAGAAAAGCGCGTGGTGCCGCAGAAGGAAATCGGGCCGCTCGTGGCCGCCTACGAAATGAGCCGCTGCATCCAGTGCACGCGCTGCGTGCGCTTCGGGCAGGAGATCGCAGGCAACATGGAGCTCGGCATGATCGGCCGCGGCGAGCACGCCGAGATCGTCGCCTTCGTCGGCAGGACGGTCGATTCCGAGCTTTCGGGCAACATGATCGACCTCTGCCCGGTGGGCGCGCTGACCTCCAAGCCATTCCGCTATTCAGCGCGCACGTGGGAGCTGGCGCGGCGCAAGAGCGTGTCGCCGCATGACGGCCTGGGGTCCAACCTCGTCGTGCAGGTCAAGCAGAACAAGGTCATGCGGGTCCTGCCGCTCGAGAACGAAGACATCAACGAGTGCTGGCTCTCGGACAAGGACCGCTTCTCGTACGAAGGCCTCGATTCGCCCGACCGGCTAACGAAGCCGATGGTGAAACGCGATGGCCAATGGCAGGAAACCGACTGGCAGACCGCGCTCGAGCAGGTGGCGGCGGGCATCAAGGCCGCGGGTAGCGACGTCGGCGTGCTGGCCTCGCCGCACTCGACCCTGGAAGAACTCCACCTCGCGCAGAAACTCGTGCGGGGCCTCGGCAGCGAGAAGGTCGACTTCCGCCTGCGCCAGTCCGACTTTTCCGCCGACGGCAAGCTCGAAGGCGCGCCGTGGCTCGGCATGCCGATCGGCGAACTGGCCAGGCTCGACCGCGTTCTCGTCGTAGGGTCGTTCCTCACCAAGGACCACCCGCTGATCGCCAACCGCCTGCGCCAGGCGGCCAAGCGCGGGCTCAGGATCAACCTGCTGCACTCGGCTGACGACGACCTCCTCATGCGCGTCGCCAACAAGGTGATCGTGGCGCCCGCCGAGATGCCGGTGGCGCTTGCAAAGATCATGGACGGGCCGGTCGGCGAGAGCCTCAGGTCGGGCAAGAATGTGGCGATCCTGCTCGGCAACTTCGCGCAGCATCACCCGCAGGCCGCGCAGCTTCACGCCACCGCCCAGTCGATCGCGGCCACGCTCAACGCGAAGGTCGGGTTCCTCGGCGAAGCGGCCAACAGCGTCGGCGGCTACATCGCCAAAGCCAACGGAAAAGTCAGCGCGGCCGCGATGATCGCCACGCCGCCCAAGGCTTTCGTCGTGCTGAACACCGAGGTCGAGCTGGACTGCAACGACGGGCAGGCCGCGCTGGCCGCGATGCAGAAGTCGGGCTTCGTCGTCGCGCTGTCGCCTTACAAGCACAAGGCCGTCGACTATGCCGATGTCCTGCTGCCGATCGCCCCGTTCACCGAAACGCCGGGCGCCTTCATCAGCACCGAAGGCCGCGTGCAGAGCTTCCATGCGACGGTCAAGCCGATGGGCGAATCGCGGCCCGCGTGGAAAGTGCTGCGCGTCCTTGGCGGCCTGCTGGGCCTCGAAGGCTTCGGCTTCGAGACTGCCGATGAGGTCCGCAACGAATGCCTGCAGGGCCAGGACGTGGCGGGGCTGCTCTCCAACAAGACGTCGGTGGCCGCGCAAGGCGCCGCCCCTGCGAAAGCAGCAGGGCTGCAGCGCGTGGCCGACGTGCCGATCTATTTCACCGATTCGCTGGTGCGCCGCTCCGAGCCGCTGCAGAAAGCCGCCGATGCGAAGCCGCCGCGCGCGCGCATGAATTCCAAGGCCATGGCCGGATTGGGCGTGAAGGAAGGCGACCGCATCCGTGTCCGCATGGGCGCCGGTGCCGCCGAGCTGTCCGTGGCAGCCGATGAGCGCGTGGCCGAGGGTTGCGTGCGCATCGCTTGCGCGCACGCCAGTACGGCAGCGCTCGGACCGATGTTCGGCGAGGTCAGCATCGAGAAAATTTCCGTGATGGCGGCGGCCTGATGCTCGAGACGCTGCTCGCGTACTCGGAAGCGAGGCTGGGGCCGCTGTGGGGCCCCGCGCTTTACGAGCTCGTGGCTTCGCTGGTCTTCATCGTGTGCATCGTCGTGCCGCTGATGCTCTCGGTGGCTTACCTGACGCTCTGGGAACGCAAGCTCATCGGCTGGATGCAGATCCGCATCGGACCGAACCGCGTCGGACCGCTCGGCCTGTTCCAGCCGATCGCCGACGGGGTCAAGCTGCTCTTCAAGGAAATCATCTCCCCGACCCAGGCGAGCACGCGGCTTTTCTTCCTTGCGCCGGTCATGGCACTGATGCCTGCGCTGGCCGCGTGGGCCGTCGTGCCGTTCGCGCCCGAGCTGGTGCTGGCCGACATCAACGCAGGCCTGCTGTATGTCATGGCGCTCACCTCCTTGGGCGTCTATGGCGTGATCATTGCGGGCTGGGCGTCGAACTCGAAATACGCGTTCCTCGGCGCCATGCGCTCGGCGGCCCAGATGGTGTCCTACGAGATCGCGATGGGCTTCGCGCTCGTCGTCGTGCTCATGGTTTCGGGCAGCCTGAACCTCTCGGACATCGTCAACCAGCAGGGCCGCGGGATGCTCGCCGCCAAGGGCCTCAATTTCCTCTCGTGGAACTGGCTGCCGCTGCTGCCGATCGCGGTCGTGTATTTCGTCGCCGGTGTGGCCGAGACCAACCGCGCGCCGTTCGACGTGGTCGAGGGCGAATCGGAGATCGTCGCCGGGCACATGGTCGAGTACTCGGGCATGGCGTTCGCGCTCTTTTTCCTCGCCGAGTACGCCAACATGTGGCTGATCTCGGCGCTCGCCGTGATCATGTTCTTCGGCGGCTGGCACTCGCCGATCGACAGCGTGGTCTTCAACTGGGTCCCGCCCATCGGCTGGCTTGCCATCAAGATGTTCTTCGTCGTGTCCCTGTTCGTCTGGTTCAGGGCCACCTTTCCGCGCTACCGCTACGACCAGATCATGCGGCTGGGCTGGAAGATCTTCATCCCGGTGACCCTGGTCTGGCTCGTCGTGATCGGGGTGTGGATGCAGACCCCGTGGTCCTTGTGGAAATGACACGCGAAATAAGGAGCGGCCATGCAACGCATCGTTGAGTTCTTCCGGTCGTTCCTGCTGCTCGAGCTGCTGCGCGGCATGATGCTGACCGGCCGCCACCTGTTCGCGCGCAAGATCACGGTGCAGTTCCCCGAGGAGAAAACGCCGATGAGCCCGCGCTTCCGGGGCCTGCACGCGCTTCGCCGCTACCCGAACGGCGAGGAACGCTGCATCGCCTGCAAGCTGTGCGAGGCGGTGTGCCCGGCGCTGGCGATCCACATCGACTCCGAAGTCCGCACCGACGGCACGCGCCGCACGACGCGCTACGACATCGACCTCACCAAGTGCATCTTCTGCGGGTTCTGCGAGGAGGCCTGCCCGGTCGACGCGATCGTCGAGACACGCATCCTCGAGTACCACGGCGAGAAGCGCGGCGACCTCTACTACACCAAGCCGATGCTGCTTGCGGTCGGCGACAGGTACGAAACCCAGATCGCGAAGGATCGCGAGGCCGACTCGGGGTACCGCTAGGCGATGCTGTTCGAGACCCTCACCTTTTATTTCTTCGCCGCGATCCTGATCGTCGCGGCGGTGTCCGTCGTGACATCGCGCAACCCGGTGCATGCGGCGCTCTTCCTCGTGCTCGCGTTCTTTACCGCTTCGGCGATCTGGATGCTGCTGCGCGCCGAGTTCCTCGCGATCACGCTGGTGCTCGTCTACGTGGGCGCGGTGATGGTGCTGTTCCTGTTCGTGGTGATGATGCTCGACATCAACCTCGACCGCATGCGCGAGGGCTTCTGGAGCTACCTGCCCCTGGGCGCGACGGTCGGCATCCTCATGGTGGCCGAGATGGTGCTCATCCTTGGGGGGCGGTACTTCGACTTCCTGCTGCCCAAGCCCCGGGACTACAGCATCTCGTACAGCAACACCAAGGAGCTCGGGCGCCTGCTGTACACGGACTACATGTACGCCTTCGAGATCGCCGCGGTGATCCTGCTGGTGGCGATCATCGCGGCCATCGCGCTCACGCTTCGCCGCCGCAAGGACACCAAGGCGCAGGACCCCTCCGAGCAGGTGCGTGTGAAGCGCGCCGACCGCGTGCGGATCGTCTCGATGCCGTCGGAGAAAGACCTGTGACGCTCACCCTGTCGCATTTCCTCGTGCTGGGGGCGCTGCTCTTCGCGATCAGCGTGGTGGGGATCTTCCTCAACCGCAAGAACGTCATCATCCTGCTCATGGCCATCGAGCTCATGCTGCTCTCGGTCAACCTCAACTTCATCGCGTTCTCGCACTACCTCGGCGACCCGGCGGGACAGGTGTTCGTCTTCTTCATCCTGACCGTGGCGGCGGCGGAGTCGGCCATCGGGCTGGCGATCCTCGTGGTGCTGTTCCGCAACCTCAACACCATCAACGTCGACGACCTCGACTCGCTCAAGGGCTGACCCGGGATGAAGACGCTCTATCTCATCATCCCGTTCGCGCCGCTGGCCGGGGCGATCATCGCCGGGCTGTTCGGCCGGGCGATCGGCCGCGCCGGGGCGCATTCGGTCACCATCCTTTCGGTGCTGATCTCGTTCGTCTGCTCGGTGATCGTCTTCCAGGACGTGCTTGCCGGCAACGTCTTCAACGGCAGCGTCTACACCTGGATCACCATGGGCGAGACGCGGCTGGAGATCGGGTTCCTGGTCGACCGGCTCACCGCCATCATGATGCTGGTGGTGACTTTCGTGTCGCTCATGGTGCATATCTACACCATCGGCTACATGGCCGAGGACCCCGGCTACCAGCGGTTCTTCTCGTACATCTCGCTCTTCACCTTCTCGATGCTGATGCTGGTGATGGCGAACAACTTCCTGCAGCTTTTCTTCGGCTGGGAGGCCGTGGGCCTGGTGTCGTACCTGCTGATCGGGTTCTGGTACACGCGCCCCACGGCCATTTACGCCAACATGAAGGCGTTCCTCGTCAACCGCGTGGGGGACTTCGGCTTCCTGCTCGGCATCGGCTTGGTGCTGGCCCATTTCGGCACGCTCGATTACAGCGCGGTGTTCTCGCAGGCCCCCGGCGTTGCGGGCAAGACGATCGAGGTCTTCTCCGGCTCGCCGTGGCTTTTGATGAGCGTCATCTGCATCTGCCTTTTCGTCGGCGCGATGGGCAAGAGCGCCCAGTTCCCGCTGCACGTCTGGCTGCCGGATTCGATGGAGGGCCCGACGCCGATCTCCGCGCTGATCCATGCGGCCACCATGGTCACCGCGGGGATCTTCATGGTGGCGCGCATGTCGCCGCTCTTCGAGCTCTCCCAGACCGCGCTTTCGGTGGTGCTGGTCATAGGCGCGATCACCACGCTGTCCATGGCCATGGTCGCGATCACGCAGTTCGACATCAAGCGCGTGGTGGCCTACTCGACGCTCTCGCAGCTCGGCTACATGACCATGGCGCTCGGCGCCTCGGCGTATTCGGTCGGCATCTTCCACCTCATGACGCATGCCTTCTTCAAGGCTGTGCTGTTCCTCGGCGCGGGCTCGGTGATCATCGCCATGCACCACGAGCAGGACATGCGCCGCATGGGCGGGCTGAAGAAGTACATGCCGATCACCTACTGGACCGTCCTGATCGGCGCGCTTGCAAACGCGGGCTTCCCGCCGTTCGCGGGCTTCTTTTCCAAGGACACGATCATCGAGGCGCTGCATGCCTCGCAGACGCCGGGCGCCGGTTTTGCATACCTGGCAGGGCTGGCGGGCGTGTTCTTCGGCGGGCTCTATTCGCTGCGGCTCGTCTTCATGACGTTCCACGGCAAGGAGCGAATGGACGAGCACACCCGGGAGCACCTGCACGAAACGCCCTGGGTGGTCACGCTGCCCCTGGTCCTGCTGGCGATCCCCTCGGTGGCAGCGGGCTGGGCGATCGGCGCGCTGGTCTACGGCGACTACTTCGGCTCTTCCATCCAGGTGCTGCCCGAGCACGGCGCCATGGCCGTGCTCAAGGAACACTTCCATGGCGTGTGGTCGATGATGCTGCACGGCCTCACCGCGCTGCCGTTCTGGCTAGCGCTCGCGGGCGCGGTCACGGCCTGGTACCTCTACATTGCGCGGCCCGACTTGCCGAGCGTCGTCGCCCGCAGGTTCGGCATCCTCTACGCGCTGGTCGAGCGCAAGTACGGATTCGACGAGCTCTATTCGTGGCTGCTCGCGGGGGGCGCGAGGATCGCCGGCAACGGCCTGTGGAAATACGGCGATGTGCGCATCATCGACGGCCTCGTGGTCAACGGGTCGGCGCGCCTGGTCAACCTGTTCTCGAGGCTCGTGCGACGCGTCCAGTCGGGGCTCATCTATCACTACGCATTCGTGATGATCATCGGCGTTTTCCTCCTGATGACGGCATTCCTGGTCTTTCGAACTCCGATGAAGTAGCCCGCGGCGCCGCCCAATAAAAACAATGCAAACCGCCTCCCACCTCCTGAGTCTCGCCATCTGGGTGCCGATCCTGGCCGGCGTGCTGGTGCTCGCCACCGGGGGAGACCGCAACGCCGCCATGGCCCGGACCATCGCCTTCGTCGGTTCGCTCTTCGGGTTCCTGGTCACGATCCCGCTCTATTCGGGCTTCGACACCCAGACGGCCGGCATGCAGTTCGTCGAGCTCGTGCCCTGGATCACGCAGTTCAACATCAACTACCACCTGGGCGTGGACGGCATCTCGGTGCTCTTCATCCTGCTCAACAGCTTCATCACCGTGCTCGTGATCATCGCCGGCTGGACGGTGATCGAGAACCGCATCGCGCAGTACTTCGCCTCGTTCCTGTTCCTCTCGGGGATCATGAACGGCGTGTTCGCGGCGCTCGACGGCGTGCTGTTCTATGTGTTCTTCGAGGCGACGCTGATCCCGATGTTCATCATCATCGGCGTGTGGGGCGGGCCCAACCGGGTCTACGCCGCGCTCAAGTTCTTCCTCTATACGCTGCTGGGGTCGCTCCTCATGCTGGTCGCGCTGCTGTACCTGTACTCCAAGTCCGGCGGCAGCTTCTCGATCCTCGACTGGCACAAGCTGCCACTCGCATTGCCGGCGCAGAAGCTGCTCTTCTTCGCGTTTCTCTTCGCCTTCGCGGTCAAGGTGCCGATGTGGCCGGTGCACACGTGGCTGCCGGATGCGCACGTCGAGGCTCCCACCGGCGGGTCGGTGGTGCTGGCGGCCATCATGCTGAAGCTCGGGGCGTACGGCTTCATCCGCTTCTCGCTGCCGATCCTGCCGGATGCGAGCCGCGAGCTCGCCTGGCTCATGATCGCGCTGTCGCTCGTGGCCGTGGTCTACATCGGCCTGGTGGCGCTGGTGCAGGCCGACATGAAGAAGCTGATCGCCTATTCGTCGATCTCGCACATGGGGTTCGTCACGCTGGGCTTGTTCATCTTCAACTCGTACGGGGTGGAGGGCGCGCTGATCCAGATGATCTCGCACGGGTTCATCTCGGCGGCAATGTTCCTTTGCGTCGGCGTGATGTACGACCGCATGCACAGCCGCCAGATCGCCGACTACGGCGGGGTGGTCAACACGATGCCGAAGTTCGCGTCGTTCTTCATGCTCTTCGCGATGGCCAACTGCGGGCTGCCGGCCACCAGCGGGTTCGTCGGCGAGTTCATGGTGATCATGGGCGCGATGAAGGCCAATTTCTGGATCGCCTTCGCGGCCGCCACCACGCTCATTTTCGGCGCGGCCTACACGCTCTGGATGTACAAGCGCGTCGTCTTCGGCGCGGTGGCCAATGAGCGCGTCGCCGCGCTCAAGGACCTCAACGGCCGCGAGTTCTTCGTGCTTTCGGCGCTCGCGGTGGCCGTGCTCTTCATGGGCATCTACCCGCTGCCCTTCACCGAAGTCATGCACGCCTCCGTGAACGACCTCCTGCGCCACGTGGCGCTGCCCAAGCTATGAAGCCCATGGTCAACACGGCGCTGCCCGATTTCCTGCCCGCGCTGCCGGAGATCTTCCTGCTGGTCATGGCGTGCGTGGTCATGATTGCGGACCTCTTCGTGAAGAGCGAGAGGCGCACCCTTAGCTACGTGCTGGCCCAGCTCACGCTGCTCGGCTGCGCGGGTCTGACGCTGCTGGTCATGATCGGCACCCAGGGCGCGCTGATGTACACCTTCAGCGGCCTGTTCGTGGGCGACGTGATGTCGCACCTGCTCAAGCTCGCGTCCTACATCGGCGCCTCCGCCGCGCTGGTGTACTCCCGCCAGTACATGCTGGACCGGGGCCTGTTCACCGGCGAGTTCATCACGCTGCTGCTCTTCTCGGTTCTCGGCGGCATGATCCTCATTTCGGCCAACAGCTTCCTCACGGTCTACATGGGCCTGGAGCTGATGTCGCTGTGCCTTTATGCGATGGTCGCGCTGAACCGCGATTCGGCCGCGTCCACCGAGGCGGCGATGAAGTATTTCGTGCTCGGCGCGCTGGCCTCCGGGCTCCTGCTGTACGGCATGTCCATGCTCTACGGGGCCACGGGCACCCTGACGATCACCGATGTGGCCAAGGCGATCGGCAGCGGCGCCTCGGACAAGACCATCCTCGTGTTCGGCCTGGTGTTCGTGGTCTGTGGCATCGCGTTCAAGCTCGGCGTCGCGCCCTTCCACATGTGGATCCCGGACGTGTATCACGGCGCGCCGACGGCGGTGACGCTCATCATCGGCACCGGCTCCAAGCTCGCGGCGTTCGCCATGGCGATGCGCCTGCTGGTCAACGGAATGCTCGACCTTGCGGCGGACTGGCAGCAGATGCTCGCCATCATGGCGGTGCTCTCGATGGCCATAGGCAACATCACCGCGATCGCGCAGACCAACCTCAAGCGCATGCTCGCGTACTCGACGATCTCCCACATGGGATTCCTGCTGCTCGGCCTGCTCTCGGGCGTGGTCGGCGGCAACTGGCGAAACGCGCCCGACGCCTACAGCGCCTCGATGTTCTACGTCATCGTCTATGTGCTCATGAGCCTGGGCGCGTTCGGCATGCTGCTCTTCCTCTCGCGCGCCGGGTTCGAGTGCGAGCGCCTGGACGACCTCAAGGGCCTCAACCGGCGCAGCCCCTGGTATGCGTTCATCATGCTGGTGCTCATGTTCTCGCTCGCGGGCCTGCCGCCGACTGCCGGGTTCTTCGCGAAGTACGCGGTCCTCTCGGCCACGGTGGCCGCCAACCAGGTATGGCTTGCCGTCGTGGCGGTGCTGTTCTCCCTCATCGGCGCGTTCTTCTACCTGCGTATCGTCAAGCTCATGTATTTCGACGAGCCCGACGACTCGGTCCCCGGCGCCGCCGTGATCGAGGGCCCGCGCGAAATGCGCGCGCTGCTGACGATCAACGGCCTGGCGCTGCTGGTGCTCGGGATCCTGCCGCAGCCGCTCTTCGCGCTCTGCCTTCACGCGATCCGCTCGCTCTGAACGCCCTGCCGGCGGCATGAGCGTGTCGAAGGAGGATTTCACCGAGCATTTCGTCAGCGGCGAAACCCTGTTCTCCGGTCGGCTGCTCGACGTGCGCCGCGACACGGTGCGCATGCCCGACGGCGCGCAGGCCACGCGCGAATACGTCCGCCATCCCGGCGCGGTCGCCATCCTGCCCTTCATCACCAGCGATCGCATCGTCCTCGAGCGCCAGTTCCGCTACCCCCTGGGCCGGGACTTCATCGAGGTCCCCGCAGGCAAGGTGGAGAAGGGCGAAGACCTGCTTGCAACCGCCAAGCGCGAACTGCTCGAGGAAACCGGCTACGTCGCGGCGGACTGGCAGCGCCTCACGACGATTCACAACGCCATCGGGTACTCCGACGAATTCATCGAGCTCTATGCCGCGCGGGGACTGGCCAGGCAGAAGCAGAACCTGGACGAGGAGGAATTTCTCGAGGTCTTCGAGCTGCCGTTTCCAGAGGCGATCGCGATGGTCCGCGACGGCCGCATCACCGACGTGAAGACCATGCTCGCGCTGCTCTGGACCGAAACTTCCGCAAGGTAGGTCAGGCCGCCTGATCGAGCGTCGGAGCGGAGTCCGACAGGGTCACGCGCCGCATGTCGAGCACCGTCCAGCCGCGTGCGCGGCGCGTGTCAAGGGGCTGCCCGCAGAGCGCAGGCTGGCAAGAATGTTAAACATTATTTTCATAAAACCAAGAGCCCATGCGGTCTTCAGGCAAGCTGGATTGCCCTATTTGGAAATAATCGGCTCAGGGCTTCGTGGCCACCAGGATCTTCCCGTCCGCCTCGACCACCACCTCGCCGGCCTGGTTCGTGGCCACGCAGGTCATCACGACGATGCCGCCCTTGTGCCTTGGCTTGTCGAGTTTCTCTGTGACGGTCCACTTCGTGGTCAGGGTGTCGCCCGGCTTCACCGGCGCCTTGAAGCGGCAGGCATGCTCGATATAGGCGATCGCCGTGCCCGCGAAGAACATGCCGACCGGGGAGGAGACCAGCGCGCTGGTGAAGGGCCCGTGCAGGATGCGCGTGCCGAACACCGAACTCCTGGAAAACTCCTCGTCGACGTGCAGCGGGTTGAAATCGCCGAACAGGCCCGAGCCGAGCACCAGGTGCGTCTCGGTGACCGTGATCGCAGTGCCGAAGGTGTCGCCGACCGCGACTTCGCCGTACCACTTGCCGTGAAAGACCATGTTCCCCTCCTGTGCGCGGGATTGTAGACTGCCGCAACCCCAGAGGAGTGACAGCAATGACCATTACCGAACAGCGCGCACAGGCCGTGCGCGAAACAATCGAGGCCGTGCGCGCGATCGAGGCGCGGCACGGGATCACGCGCGAGGCGCTGGAGCAGATCAAGCCGGTCCTGGTCGGCCTCGCGTCGAAGAGCGAGCTTTTCCCGCCGGAGTCGTTCGGCAACCTGCCCGGGCGGCCGGGCACGCTCTTTCACCTTGCCGAGGATCCGGACGGGCGCTTTGCGCTGTATGGCTCGGCCGGCGCGCCCGGCAAGGCCCAGCCGCCGCACAACCACACCACGTGGGCCTGCATCGCGGGGGTCTACGGCGACGAGCACAACGTGTTCTACGAGCGCGTGGACGACCGCAAGGTCGAGGGCGAGGGGCGCCTGTCGAAGTCCGGCGAGCTCACCGTGGTCAAGGGCAATGCCTGCGCCTTCCTGCCGGACGACTTCCACACGATCGAGGTCGTGAGCGGCAAGGAGTCGCTGCACTTGCACCTCTACGGCAAGACGCTCGAGGACCTGCCCGATCGCATCTTCTTCGGCGGCAGCGTGGGCGGGCCGTACAAGCGCTTCATGTCGAAGCCCGAAGTGTTTTCGCCGCGCATCACGCCGGCCGGGCTCAAGGCGCTCATTGCGGAGGGCGGCGAGCTCGCGATCCTCGACCCGCGCGAGGAGGGTGTGTTCGCGAAAGGCCATCTCTTCCTCGCTGCCTCTTGCCCGCTGTCGCGCATGGAAATGCTGGTCGGGAAGATGGTGCCGCGCGCCGGCACGCGCATCGTGCTGGTCGATGACGACGAGACGCTCGCGCAGCGTGCCGCGGCGGTGCTGCGCAATTTCGGCTATCGCGACCTCCATGTGCTCGCGGGTGGCCTCGCGGGATGGACCGCGGCCGGGTACGAGGTGTATTCCGGCGTCTGCGTGCCGAGCAAGGCCTTCGGCGAGTACATCGAGCATCGCGACAACACGCCGCGCATTTCCGCGGGCGAACTCAAGGCCAAGCTCGATGCGGGCGAGGACGTGGTGGTCGTGGACTCGCGGCCCATGGGCGAGTTCCAGGTCATGAACATTCCCGGCGCGCTCGATTGTCCCGGCGCGGAGCTCGTCTATCGCGTGCCCGAACTCGCAACGAACCCGGACACGCTGGTGGTCGTCAATTGCGCGGGCCGCACGCGCTCGATCATCGGGGCGCAGTCGCTCATCAACGCGAAGCTGCCGAACAAGGTGGTGGCGCTCGAGAACGGCACGATGGGCTGGCACCTGGCCGGTTTCTCGCTCGAGCACGGCAAGGGCGCGCACGCGCCGGCGCCGGGATCGGAAGCCCTCGCCAAGGCAAGGGCGCTCGCCGAGGGCGTCGCAAGACGCTTCGGCATCCGCCGGCTCGATCGCGCGGGACACGCGCGCATGGCCGCGGACCGCGACCGCACCACGTACGTCTTCGATGTGCGCACGCCCGAGGAGTACGCAAAGGGCCACCTGCACGGTGCGCTGAATGCGCCCGGCGGGCAGCTCGTGCAGGCCACCGACACATTCATGGCGACCCGAAATGCCCGTGTGGTGCTGGTCGATTCGGAAGGCGTGCGCGCAGTGATGACCGCCTCATGGCTGCTGCAGATGGGTTGGCCGGAGGTCTACGTGGTCGAGGACGCGCCGCGTGTGGATGAGATCTCGCCGCAGGAACTGGCGAAGCTGCGTCCCGCGCAGGTGCTCGATTTCGGCACCAGCCTCGAATATCGCGCGGGTCACGTGCCCGGCGCGATCTTCGCGGTGCGCTCGCGCCTGGCGGATCGCCGCGACAAGCTTGCGACCGAGGGCGTCATCGTCTGCACTTCACCCGACGGTGCATTCGCGCGGTTCGCGGCGGCCGACCTGCAGTCGCTGACGAAAGCCCCGGTCAAGGTCCTCGCAGGAGGCACAGCGGCTTGGAAAGAAGCCGGCCTGCCAGTGGAAGCCGGCGAGACCGCACAGTGGGAGCCCAACGACGATGTCTACTACAAGCCCTACGACCGCAAGAGCCAGGTCGAGCAGGCGATGCAGGACTACCTCGACTGGGAAGTGGCGCTGGTGGACAAGATCGGGCGCGACAGCGACGTGCGCTTCGTGGATTTCCCGCCGGGCTGAGTTAACCTCGCGCCACGCTGAAAGAGCCAAACATGGACATGACCGACTCGCTGCTGCGCCAACGTCCCGACCGCATGGCCGAGGAAGAATGGCGCCTGCGGTTCGAGCTCGCCGCGTGCTACCGCATCGTCGACTACATGGGCTGGACCGAGCTCATCTACAACCACATTACGATGCGCGTCCCGGGTGAGCAGCGGCACTACCTCATCAACCCGTTCGGGCTGAACTACAGCGAGGTCACCGCGAGCAACCTCATCAAGGTCGGGCTCGACGGCGTGCCGGTCGACCCGACGCCGCACCCGGTCAACAAGGCGGGCTTCATCATCCACGGCGCGATCCATTCCGTTCGCGACGATGCCCACTGCATCATCCACACGCATACCACCGCCGGCATCGCGGTCGCGCTCAAGGAAGGCGGGCTTCGGCACGATGACTTCTATGGCGCGATGTTGTTCGGGCGCGTGGCCTACCACGACTTCGAAGGCATCAGCGTGCGCGCGGACGAGCAGCCCCGGCTGGTGAAGAGCCTCGGCGACAAGGACGTCCTGATCCTGCGCAACCACGGCCTTCTCGTGTGCGAGCGGGACATTCCAGCGGCCTTCAGGCTCATGTGGCACCTGCAGCGCGCCTGCGAAGTCCAGTGCGCCGGCGATGCGATTCCCGGACCGAACCGCATCCTCTCCGACGAAGTGCGGCTCCAGAGCACGCACGACGCCGCCAATTTCGAGCCCAGGGGCAAGCTCGAGCGCATGGTCATGGCGAGCGTGCTGCGCCGCGCCGGCCTTACGCTCGACATGCTGGCCTGATCCCTTTTTCCGCACCCTGCCCAGGAGCAACAATGGCTTTTCTACAGTCCGGGATTTTCGTCCGGCATGACCCGGAATCCGCAAGCGTTCCCCTCGTCGTCGATGTCTCCCGCAGCGGGCGCTGCTATCCCAAGGAGTTCCGCTCGCCGCTGCCGTTCACGGTGCTGCACGACAACGTGTCGATGTACGTCGAGGATCTCTGGGCGGCGGCGCCCTCGGTCGGCGCGACGATGCTGTACTGCAGTTTCCCGAACACCTTCATCGACGTGAACCGCAAGGAAGACGACCTCGACCCGGCCGTCATCGAAGGGGAGTGGCCCACCAAGCTGAACCCCTCGCCCGTGGCGATCCGCGGGCTCGGCCTGATCAAGACCAAATCCCGCTACGGCGAGCCGATGCAGGAGAACAAGCTCACGGTGGCCGAGATCAAGGAGCGCTTCGACCTCTACTACCACCCGTACCATCGCGAGCTGAAGCGCATTGTCGACGACACGTACGCCAAGCATGGCGCGCTGTGGCAGCTTTCGTGCCATTGCATGTCCGCCGTGGGCGCACCCACCCACGCGGACGCCGGGCAGCAACGCGCTGATTTTTGCCTGGGGAATATCGGCTATACGACATCGTCCAAGGACTTCATCGAGTACGTCGCCGCCGAGATCAAGAAGCTTGGGTACAGCGTCACGCTGAACACCCCCTATGAGGGCAACGAGCTCAACCGGCGGCACGGCGCGCCGGCCAAGGGCATCGAAAGCATCATGGTGGAGATCAACAAGAAGCTCTTCATGGACACGAAGACTTTCCGCAAGACGGACGGATTCGCGCCGCTGAAGGCCAATCTCGACAAGCTGTTAAAAACGCTGGCCGCTGAGGCCGGGAAGCGTTAAACCGACTGCGGCGGGTTGGGCTTGATCGGTGGCGGCTCGCTGATCGGAGGTGTCGCGGGATGCGCCGGATCCACCGGGTCGGGATGCGGCGGCTGCGGCACCGGCTGGCCCGGACCCTGCACAGGCGGGATCGGGTGAGTCGGATGCGCCGGGCCGGGCCCGAATTCGGGGATACGTGTCATTCAACCTCCTGTAGTTACCGATCATTTGACACGCTGTTCGCGGCGCTGTCTCGACCCGATCCCCGTGTATGACGGTAAGCCGTTTCCTACAAAAAATAGTCCATCCCCTGACAGTCATCCGAGGGCGTTTGAGCCACAGTCGGTGCTTTACTCCTTACTATCGGCCTTCATGAATTTGAACATGCCAATCCCTCGCGCATTCCGCATGCTTCTCGCTGCGGCGCTGGCGTGCGCGTCGGCTCCGGCTTTCAGCGCGGAATTCGGCCCCTGCTTGAGCACGCTTCGAAGCGAGGCTCTCGGCCGCGGCATCACCGCGCAGACTTTCGACACGGCCATGAAAGGCGTCGAGCCCGATCCCACCGTGATCGAGTCGATGGATACGCAACCCGAATTCAAGACGCCGATCTGGGATTACCTTGCCGTGCTGGTCGACGACCAGCGCATCGCCGACGGTCGCGAGAACCTGGAGCGCTGGAAGCAGGTTCTCGAGCAGGCCGAGACCCGCTTCGGCGTGGACCGGCACGTGATCGTCGCGGTCTGGGGCGTGGAGTCCGATTTCGGCAAGCAGGCGGGCGGTCGGCCGCTGGTGCGCTCGCTTGCGACCGGGGCGTGCTCCGGGCGCCGGCAGAAATTCTTCACCGATGAATTTATGGCCACGTTGCGCATCATCCAGAGCGGGGACATGCCGGCAGAGCTCTTGCGCGGCTCGTGGGCCGGCGCATTCGGCCAGACGCAGTTCATGCCCACGACCTACCAGCGTCTCGCGATCGATTTCGACGGCGACGGGAAGCGGGACATTGTCGGTTCGGTGCCCGATGCGCTTGGATCGACCGCCAATTTTCTCGCCAAGGCCGGCTGGACCAAAGGCCAGCCCTGGGGCTATGAGGTCCGGTTGCCTGCGGGCTATTCAGGCGCTTCTGGGCGGGGAAATCGCCAGTCGATCCCCCAATGGAGTTCGCTCGGCATCACGACGATCGACGGCCATCCGCTGACCGGCAGTACGCCGGCCGCGTTGCTGCTGCCTTCGGGCGCGAAGGGCCCGGCGTTCATCGTGTTCGGAAACTTCAATGCAATCTATTCGTACAACGCCGCCGAGTCTTATGCGTTGGCGATTTCCCACCTTTCCGATCGCTTGCGGGGCGGGTCCGCCTTTCGCACGCCATGGCCGACAGACGACACGGGACTGTCGCGCGCGCAGCGCAAGGAGCTTCAGGTCCGCCTGGGCGAGAGGGGATTCGACATCGGCACGCCCGACGGTGCGATTGGCCCGCGCACGCGGGCGGCGATCCGCTCGTTCCAGGCCTCGGTGGGAATGACCGGGGACGGACGTGCAGGCTCGCGCGTGTTCGAGGCGCTCAAGACCGCCCCGCGAAGCAGCGTCCAGCCGAAGTAGGGTCCAGGCCAGCGTGCGGCCGGGCCAGAGTGTTCGGCAGCGCACCGACTCGAGGCGCCCGGCCGGCTAGCGTTCCATCATCGGCGTCGATCCGCCCCGAACAGATGGAGCCCGCAATGAAAACGATTGCTTTCGCATTGTCCTCAATCCTGCTGGGAAGCCTAGTAATGCACGACGCAGCGGCGCAGGCCGCCCGCAGCGACCGGCGTGCAAATGTACCCACGGCGTCGCTCGCCGGCGCGGGTGGCCTAGGAGGCGCCGGTGGCGGGGCCGAAGGCACCTACTCGCGGCGCGGCGATGTCGCTTACGCGAATCGCAATCGCGCTTATGTACATGACGTACGCACCAGCGGGCCGCCGCCGATGGACCCGAACCGCGTGATCAACGTGGTCGACTGCAGACTGCCGTTCGATGCTTACAAGGGCAACCTGCAGTGCCGCTAGAGCGGGGCTTCCTTATTTGAGCGGCGAGAAGGGCGCCGCCAGCAGGATCTTCGACTCCTGCGCGACCGTGGTGTAAGGCGCCTCCGGCGACATCTTGGGCGGCCAGTTGCCGCTGGAGATCGCCTGCTCGCGAATCGAATTGCGCTGGTCGAGCGTCTTGTACGGCCAGATGTGGACGAACTTGTTCAGTCCCCCGATCTCCGAAAACCAGGTGGCGATCACCGGCGAAAGCTTCTGGCGCGCCGGCAGCGCTCCAGCCCATGCCTTCTGCACCTTCGGCTGGTCGCCCGGGCTCAGGGTGTACGTGCGCATCTCGAAATAGGGGCCGACGCTGCCGGGCTCGAGCAGCGGGGAGTCGTTCCACGGCACCATGATGTCGGACTGCATCGACACGATGAACTCCCCGGTCTTTGGGGGCCACGCACCGGAGGCGACCGCTTCGGCGCGGATGCGCCCGCGCTCGGCGAGGTCCTTGTAGGGCCACACATGGATGATCTGGTTCAGCGGGCCGATCTCGGTGTACCAGAACGCGGCGAGGGGTGAAAACTTCTTGCGGGTGTTTTCATAGCCTTCGCCGAATCGCTTGAGCACCTCGGGGAGCGAACGCGGTTTCAGGTCGTAAGTGCGCATTTCGTAGATCAAGGGAGACTCCTTCAGTCGGGTGGGAATTTTCCGGCGCGTAACGCGAGACAGGATACGCCCGCAGTGCCAGACTTGCTGGCGCCCCCGACACGAATCGAACGTGTGACCTACCCCTTAGGAGGGGGTCGCTCTATCCACTGAGCTACGGGGGCGGAGATGATTCAATGTCTCAAATGTCTTGCGCTTCACACGCTTAGAACAGTCTGAAATTCTACGACAGCTGGAAGTTTAACTCCCTTCCCCAACCGCTTTTCTGAGACGACAGTGTGATGGAATTGTGATGGCGGGCAATGGCATCACTGCCTCTTTTTGCGCCGCCCGCACCAAATCCTAACGCGCAAAGAAGGCAATTAATCTGAAGGCTCTCAGGAGCGGGCCCAAGTCGAGAGCGCTTTAAATGCAGCTTCCGTTATTTCTGCAGAATGCGCCAAGAGTTGCTCCCCACCAACGGCTCCGGCAATCCCACCGATGACGGCCCCTACCTACTGCCGTGCCAATGCCAGGGCAGATCACTGTTCCGACCGCTGCGCAAATCTTAGCGCCGCCCATGGACGCTCCCGCTCGGAATGCGTGCTTTCCAGAGTTGCAGAGCAGCTCTTCTCCCGTCATTTCGCCATTCGCATAGGCCAACGCATCCGTTCCCATGCCAATGACAACGGTCGCCCCGGCACCGGCTATTCCCGCACGGCTGAAAGCTGACCCAAAGACATTTGGTGCCGACTGTGTTGACGTCGGAACAGCTTTGGCGGGCAGTGCTGCAGAGAGAGGGATGGTTTAATTTTTATCGAGATTGACAATAAGATATTGCCTATTTAGAATTAAAGCAATCCATCTATTCTGCGTGGTTTTCTTAGACGCCATATAGACAATCATGGATAGTCAATCTCGCAGCAAAATAAACCAATTGCTGGCCCGCTGGCCGAAGGGTGTGGTTGGGCCTGCAAGTTGGCTTCGAGACCAGGGCATATCTAGGCAACTAGCTGAAATATATAGAAAAAGCTCTTGGCTTCGTCGGATAGGTCACGGCGTCTACGTGCGCGCCGACGATGCGCATATCGATTGGACCGGCGCCCTCTGGTCGATGCAGCAATTGATGCACATGAGTGTGCACCCGGGCGGGAAAACCGCTCTCGAACTACTTGGGGACGCACATTTTCTCCCGCTGGGCGGCGGGCGCCTCACGCTCTACAGTGAACAAGGAGAAAGGCTTCCTGCATGGTTCCGAAAGCACCGTTGGGGAGTCAAGGTGGTCCACAGCGCGACAAACTTGTTTCCAACAGATCTAGGCATGACCGAACACGCATCTCGAGATCTGGCGCTCCAGGTCTCCACGCGCGAGCGCGCGATGATGGAACTGCTTCATTTTGTTCCAGAGAAGGAGTCACTCGACGAAGCCAGGTTGCTAATGCGCGGTTTGACATCGCTGCGCCCGGTGCTCATCCAACAGCTGCTCGAATCCTGCAACTCGATCAAAGTAAAGCGGCTCTTTCTGGTCCTGGCTGAGGAGGCGCAGCATGGTTGGGTAGAGAAGCTCGATCTCTCGAAGACCAACCTCGGGAAAGGCAAACGTGTTCTGGCCAAGGGAACGAAAGGCGGCCGCCTTCACCGAAAGTATCAGTTAATACTCCCCTCCGACGACGAATCCAGTGAGTCCGACACCGAACGCCTATGAAGGACAGCCGCTTCTACAGACAAGCTGACCTGCTGGTGCGATCGATCCCCGCCGTCGCTGCGGAGAAGTGCTTTGCTCTGAAAGGCGGCACTGCAATCAATTTGTTCGTGCGCGACATGCCGCGACTGTCGGTGGACATCGATCTGGCTTACGTTCCCGTGCAATTGCGTTCGGAGTCACTGCAAGCAATCGAAGCTGCCTTGTGGCGTATTTCCGGCACCTTAAAGGAAACGCTGAAGGCGGAAGTCGTCGAAAGTCTCGGCGAGAGTAAGCGCGTTACGAGACTATTCGTTCGTTCAAGCGGTGTGCAAATAATTATCGAACCGAGCATCAACAACCGCGGAACGGTATTCGGTTGCGAAGAGCGACAGCTGGTGAATACCGCCGAGACCCTCTTTGAGCGCGCGGTCTCGATCAATACCGTTTCACTCGCTGATCTCTACGGCGGAAAGATCTGCGCAGCGCTGGATCGCCAACATCCGCGAGATCTGTTCGACGTGAAACTGCTTTTCGAAAACGAAGGCATTACCACCCAGATTCGGCAGGCAGTTGTTGTCTTGCTCGCAAGCCATGCTCGCCCGATGAGCGAATTGATCGATCCGCCGCGAAAGGACGTTCGTGAATTGTATGAATCACACTTTAGAGGTATGACGAGTCGACCAGTGCAATACGAGGATCTGACTACAGCCCGTGAACGCCTGATCGGCACATTGCGTTCAGATCTTACCGAGCAAGAGAGGCAATTCTTGATTTCGATTCAGCAAGGCGCAGCTGATTGGACCTTGCTGGACATCAAGGGGATCGACCAGCTGCCAGGAGTGCGCTTCAAGCTTCAAAACGTGGCAAAAATGGAAGCCGGCAAACGCGATCAGAGCGTTGCGATCCTCCGGCAGAAGCTCGGACTCTAGTGAACGAGTATCAGTCTGCCCCCTTACCACTGAGCTACGGAGGCAAGGGCGCGGTTCTGGCCGAACGCGCTATGATTCCCGTTCACGCCGAGGGGGGAGCGCGATGAGAAAGTTCAACGTCCTGGTCGTTGTTGCGTTTGCAGCCGCGATGCCCGGCTGCGGAGTCGAATCCGCAAGCACCGCGGCCACCGCGGCCGCGATCAAGCAGAAGGAGCTCGAAGCCGGCAGGAAAACCCTGAGCGAAGCCGAGAAGAAGATCGGCCAGTCCATGGAACAGATGCAGCAGAACGTGCAGAAATCGGCCGATGGTGAGAAGTAGAAATACTGCCAATTTTAACGTAACCCCCGCGCCACACTTGGGTCTCCTGTCAATATACTGCCATTGAGTACGTGCGGTCCGTATCGGCTATCATGGCGCCTTTCATGAAATGCACCCTCCTTAGACGCGTCCTGGCGATCGCACTGATTGCCCTCGCCGCGGTGCCTGCCGCTGGGCCTGTAATCGCGCAGGACGACAATTTCACTCCTTTCGTCATCAGCGCGGACGAGGTCGTGCACCGCATGCTGCGCATGGCCGACGTCGGCCCCGACGACTACCTGATCGACCTGGGCTCGGGCGATGGGCGCATCCCGATTGCCGCAGCCAAGCGCTATGGGACCCGCGGCCTTGGCGTGGACCTCGATCCGCCGCTGGTCGAGCTTGCGCGCAGGAATGCGGTAGCCGAAGGCGTGTCAGGCAAAGTCAGGTTCGAGGTGAAGGACCTGTTCGAAACCGACCTCTCGCAGGCCACGGTGGTTGCTTTCTACCTGTTGCCGAACGTCGCGATGGAACTGCGCCCCAAGCTGCTCAAGGAGCTCAGGCCGGGCACGCGCATCGTCGCGCACGACTACGACCTCGGCGACTGGCTGCCGGACGAATGGACCTCGATCCGCGTGGCGGACAAGCCCGTGGCGCCGGTCGGCATCAGCCAGGTCTTCCTCTGGATCGTGCCGGGCGACGCTCGCGGCCGCTGGACGAGCGAGATCGGCGGCGAGCGCATCGCCATCGACATCGACCAGCGTTTCCAGATGATCAAGGCGAGCATCACCAGCAATGTGCCGAAGCGCGCCGATGACACGAAGCCGCTCATGGTGAAGGCTGCGCGCCTGCTTGGCGAAGACATCCATATCGTCGTCGAGGGCCGGCTTGCCGGGCGCGATGGCGTGCATCGCCTGCTGGGACGCATCCGCGGGCAGCGCATCGAGGGCGAGATGCTGACCGGCACGCGTTCGCCGGAGCGCTCGGTTTGGAACGCGCAGCGGCAATGACGTTTCCGCGCACGATGAGGCTGCGCGCCCTGGCGGCGGCCGCGTTCTGCACGTTGGGTCTCGTCACTGCCCATGCGCAGAGCTGGGCCTGGGACGACGGCACGGTGCCTTTCGTCGTCTCGCCCGAAGAGGTCGTCGATCGCATGCTGCGCATCGCCGATGTGGGTGCGGGCGACTACGTGATCGACCTTGGGTCGGGTGATGGCCGAATCGTTATCGGCGCAGCTCAACGCGGCGCGCGCGCATTCGGCATTGACATCGACCCCTCGCTGGTGACCAAGGCGCGCGAAAACGCGAGGGTGGCGGGTGTGGCCGATCGCGCCGAGTTCGCTTCGCAGGACCTTTTCGACACCGACCTCACGAAGGCTTCGGTAATTACCATGTACCTGCTGCCCGAGGTCAACCTCCGGCTTCGGCCCAAGCTGCTCACCCTCAAGCCCGGCACGCGCCTGGTTTCGCACGACTGGAACATGCGCGAGTGGGAGCCGGACGAGACCATCGAGCTGCGCACGCCCGAAAAGCCGGTCGGGCTGGGCGGCAAGTCCCGCATCCACCTGTGGATCGTGCCGGCCGACGCGCGCGGGTTTTGGGTGGCGGACATCCCGCAGCACGGCGGGCGCTGGGAGTTCGACATCGGCCAGGAGTTTCAGGCGATCACGCTTCGCGCAGCCAACGGCCGCGGCCGCGGCGGCGGGCGCGACCTCACCGTGCGGGCCACCCGGCTGCGCGGCGTCGAGATCAAGATGGCGGTCACGGGCTTGGTGAACGGCAAAGCGTGGAACCAACTGTTCAAGGGCACAATAAGCGGGGACCGGATGACGGGCGAGGTGCTCGTCTCGGATGGAGAACAACAACGGACGGTGCCATGGACGGCGACAAGAAAAAGATAGAAGGCGGGCAGGCGGGAAGCAACCCCAGGCAGCTGCTGTCGGTTTTCGACGGCGTGTTCCTGATGGTGGGCATGGTGATCGGCGTTGGCATCTTCAAGGCGCCCTCGATCGTCGCCGGAAACGTTGCCTCGGGCACCGAATTCCTGCTTGTTTGGCTGGCGGGCGGCCTGATCTCGCTTGCGGGCGCGCTGGTGTACGCGGAGCTCGCATCTCGCCATGCCGATACCGGCGGCGAATACGCTTTCCTCTCGCGCGGGCTGGGGCCGGGAACGGCCTTCATGTTCGCGTGGTCGCGCATCACCGTGATCCAGACCGGCGCGATCGCCGCGGTCGCCTTCGTCTTCGGCGACTATGCCACGCAGATCCTGCCGCTGGGCAAGTACAGCGCCGCGATCTACGCCGCGATCAGCGTGATCGCGCTCACGGCGCTCAACCTCGCGGGCACGCTCCAGAGCAAGAGCCTGCAGAAAGTCATGGAGACGCTGCTCATCCTCGGGTTGCTCAGCGTGGCGATCGGCGGGATCGCCGTCGGCAACTTAGGCAGCAATGCGGCAGCGCAACCTGCTGCGGTCGCGCCGGCGGCCTCCGCAGGCGGCTCCTACGGCCTCGCGATGATCTTCGTGCTGCTCACCTATGGCGGCTGGAACGAAGCCGCCTACCTCGGCGGCGAGGTGCGCGACCCCAAGAGGAACATGACCCGCATCCTGGTGTGGGGCATCGTTGCGGTGACCGCGCTCTACATGCTGGTCAACATCGGCTACCTCGCAGCGCTCGGGATCACGGGCATGAAGGAGTCGAAGGCCGTCGCAGCCGATGTCATGCGCATGATCGCGGGTGACAAGGGAGCCATGATCCTTGCGATCATCGTGTGCGTTTCGGCCATCACGACAATGAATGCGGCGATCTTCACCGGCGCCCGCGCGAGCTTCGCATTCGGGCGCGATTTTGTCGCCTTCGCGCATCTCGGGCGCTGGCGCGAAGCCGGCAGCACGCCGGCCACGGCGTTGGCCTGGCAGGGCGCGGTGACGCTGATCCTCATCTTTGCGAGCGCATTCACGCCGGACGGATTCTCGGCCATGGTGGCGTATACGTCGCCGGTGTTCTGGACCTTCTTCCTGCTCACGGGGATCACGCTCTTCGTATTCCGCTCGCGCGACACTCAGGCCACGAAGCCCGCTTTCCGCGTGCCGGGGTACCCGATCGTGCCGCTCGCGTTCTGCGCGATGTGCGCCTACATGCTGTATTCGAGCGTCGACTTCATCCGCGGCCCGTATGGTCCGAGCTTCGGTGCGGCGGTCCTTGGCGGCATCGTCGTCATGCTGATGGGTATTCCGATGTACTTGCTCTCACGCAAGCGTTAAACCGCCATGGCGCGCCCCTGCTTCGCGGTCCTGCTTGCGGCGCTGATGGTGCCGCTGCAGTTGCTGGCGCAGGATTTCGATCGCGAGAAGCGCTGGGCCGACGAGGTCGTGCCCGGGCTGGTCGTCGGCGATGCGCTCTGGCTGGACGGGCCGGGCTCGAGGAAGTTTCTCGGACTGCTGACTGAAACGCGCAATGCCCCGGCGGCGGTGCTGCTCGTGCACGGCGTGGGCGTGCATCCCGACCATGGCCTGATCGGCACGCTTCGCACGAGCCTCGCCGACGCGGGCTACACGACGCTGTCGATCCAGATGCCGGTGCAGAAAGCCGACGCGGCGCTCGCGGACTACTACCCCACGGTGTTCCCGGACGCGGTCGAGCGCATCCGCAGTGCTGGCAGGTGGTTGAGCGACAAGGGCCATCGGCGCATCGTGCTGCTTTCTCACAGCATGGGATCGTGGATGAGCAACGTGCATTTCGAGGAGACGGCCGACGCGCCGTTCGCGGCGTGGATCAGCATGGGACTCACCGGCGGGTACGGCAGCCTGCGCAACGTGAAGGTGCCCATGTTCGACGTGTACGGCGAGAACGACCTGCCCAGCGTGCTGCGTGCGGACTGGCGGCGACGCCTGTCCATCGGCGCGATCGCCGGGTCGCGGCAGTTGAAGATCGCGGGCGCGGATCACTTCTACGCGGGCAAGGAAAAAGAGCTGATTGCCGCCATTCATGCATTCATCCGCGAGCAGGTGCCCGCGAGCGCGCCCAGATGACGCTCACCGAACTTCGTTACGTCGTGGCAGTCGCGCGCGAGCGGCATTTCGGCCGGGCGGCCGAGTCGTGCTTCGTATCGCAGCCCACATTGTCCGTCGCGATCAAGAAGCTCGAGGAAGAGCTCGGCACGCCGCTCTTCGAGCGCGGACCCGGCGAAGTGTCGGTCACGCCCACGGGTGCGCGGATCGTCGAGCAGGCCCAGCGCGTGCTCGAGGAAGCCGCGCGCATCCGCGAGATCGCGCGGGCGGGCGGAGACCCGCTCTCCGGGACCTTGCGCCTCGGCGCGATCTACACGATCTGCCCGTACCTCCTGCCGAAGCTCATTGCGATCCTGCGGCGCACTGCGCCTGCGATGCAGCTCATGATCCAGGAGAACTTCACGCACAAGCTCGCCGATTCGCTCAAGCAGGGCGAAGTCGACGCGATCATCATTGCTTTGCCGTTCGAGGAACCCGGCATCTCGACCCGCGCGGTCTATGACGAGCCGTTCCTCGTGGCGATGCCGCAAGGCCATCCGTGGGAGAAGAGGAAGAGCATCCCGGCCGACGAGCTGACGCGCGAAAGCCTGCTGCTCCTCGGCGCCGGGCACTGTTTCCGCGACCAGGTGCTGGAGTTCTGCTCGTCGGTGCATCGCTCGGGCAGCGGACTGCCGCGCTCGCTCGAAGGCGGGTCGCTGGAGACGATCCGGCAGATGGTGGCCAGCGGCGTCGGCATGACAGTCCTGCCGAGCACGTCGGTCGGCGCGGGCGAAAGCCACAACGACCTGATCCGCGTGCGGCCGTTTTCAAAGCCGGTGCCTGAGCGACGGGTCGCGATCGCATGGCGCAAGAGTTTTCCGCGTCCGCAGGCGATCGAAGTGCTCCGGCAGGCGATCCTCGACTGCGACCTGCCTCAGGTGAGGAAGCTGAAGTAGGGGCCGGGCCAACGGATGAGCCATTCCGACCTCGTGCCTTCCGACTGGGTGACGCGCTGGGCACACCTGGTGCATCCGGGCGGAAAAGTCCTTGACCTTGCCAGCGGCCGTGGGCGGCACGCGCGCTTTTTCGCGGCCCGCGGCTACGAGGTGACCGCATGCGACGTCGACCCGAACGCCCTAGCGAGCCTGGCGGGCCTCCCCGGCATTTGGACGCTGCAGGCGGACTTGGAAAATGGCAGCCCCTGGCCCTTCCACGCCGGGACGTTCGATGCGGTCGTCGTATGCAACTACCTCCATCGACCATTGTTTACGAACATCGCAGACGCCCTGGCCCCGGGCGGCGTCCTGGTCTACGAAACCTTCCTTGCGGGGAACGAGCGCTACGGAAAACCGTCTAACCCGCGTTTCCTGCTCGGGCGGGACGAACTGCTGTCGGCCTTCGCCGGCCGCTTGGTCGTCACAGGTTTCGAGCAGGGCTTGGTCGAGCGCGGAAAACCCGCCTTGATTCAACGCATTTGCGCGGTTCGAAGCGAGGCGCTCGACCACAAACTGGAGCCTCGAGGCCCCTGATTCGGTTAAAATTTCAGGTTAGATCAACCCAGAGAAGGGGTCCGCCATGATCACAGGTAGCCTGGTCGCAATTGCCACCCCGATGCATGACGATGGCCGGCTCGATCTGGCCAGTTTTCGCAGTCTCATCGATTTCCACGTCGCTGAAGGCACCGACGCCATCGTCGTGGTCGGCACGACCGGTGAATCGCCCACGGTGGACTTCGACGAGCACACGGAACTCATCCGGGTCGCGGTCGAGCACGCCAAGGGACGCATCCCCATCGTCGCGGGAACCGGGGGCAACTCCACTGCCGAGGCGATCGAGCTGACCGAATCGGCCAGGAAAGCCGGCGCTGCAGCCTGCCTCTCGGTGGTGCCGTACTACAACAAGCCCACGCAGGAAGGGCTGTATCGCCATTTCCGCAAGGTGGCCGAAGCCGTCGACATCCCGATGATCCTTTACAACGTGCCGGGCCGAACCGTGGCGGACATGTCGAACGACACGACGATCCGGTTGTCACAGGTCTCGGGCGTGATCGGGATCAAGGATGCAACGGCCAACATCGAGCGCGCGACGGACCTCATCAAGCGCGCGCCGAAGGGTTTCGCGATCTACAGCGGCGAGGATTCGACAGCGCTCGCCGTGATCCTGCTGGGCGGGCATGGCGTGATTTCGGTTACGGCCAACGTCGCGCCGCGCCTGATGCACGAGATGTGCGCGGCCGCGTTGCGCGGCGAAGTGGTGAAAGCGCGCGAAATCAACATGCGGCTGCTGGGGCTGCACCAGAAATTGTTCGTCGAAGCCAACCCGATCCCGGTCAAGTGGGTGCTTCAGCAAATGGGCCTCGCCGGCGGCGGTATCCGCCTGCCGATGACGCCGCTTTCGGAGTCTTTCTTCGAAGTGGTGCGCGGGGCAATGAACGATGCAGGAATCAACACGACGAAGGCCGCGGCAAGCGGGCTTCGCGTCGCGTAGTCGAGGGAAGAGGAATGAAATTGGAAGTCAGGCAATTCAGGTTGGCAGCGGCCGTCGCCGCGCTCATGGGCGCGGTCACCGGATTGAGCGGCTGCAGCACGGCGCAGGAACTCCTTGAAGGCGCGACCAGCGGACGCAGGGTGGATTACAAGTCCGCCGGTCAGCTCCCGTCGCTCGAGATCCCGCCCGACCTCACCGCGCCGACGCGCGACAATCGCTATGTCGTGCCCGACGTCAAGGCGGCCACCACGCTGTCGGGCTACCAGGCCGAGCGGCGCGCGCAGCCCGCGCCCGGGTCGACCGGTGTGCTCCCGACCGTCGAGACGATGCGCATCGAGCGCTCCGGCACCCAGCGCTGGCTGGTGATCAACGAGTCGCCGGAAAAGCTCTGGCCGCTGGTCAAGGAGTTTTGGCAGGAGAACGGCTTCCTCGTCGAAGCCGAGAACGCCGAAACCGGCCTTATGGAAACCGACTGGGCGGAGAACCGCGCCAAGATCCCGCAGGATTTCCTGCGCCGGACGCTGGGGAGGGTCATCGACAACCTGTATTCGACGCCCGAGCGGGACAAGTTCAGGACGAGGCTGGAGCGTGGCAACGATCTCAAGACCACCGAGATCTACCTGAGCCACCGCGGGATGATGGAAATCTATACGACCGAGGCCAGATCGGAAACCAAGTGGCAGCCGCGTCCGGCCGATCCCGAGCTCGAAGCCGAATTCCTGCGCCGCCTGATGATCCGTCTTGGCGCGAAAGAAGAAAACGCCAAGCAGATCCTCGCGGTCACGCGCGAAGATCAGCGTGCCGCGCTCACCAAGCAGCCCGATGGCAGCGACAGGCTGGAGGTGCTCGAGCCCTTCGACCGCGCATGGCGGCGTGTCGGGCTGGCGCTGGATCGCGTTGGCTTCACGGTCGAGGACCGCAACCGCCAGAAAGGCCTCTACTTCGTGCGCTATGCGGATCCCGAGAGGGACATGGCGAGGATCGACGGCGAAAAGCCGGGGCTCCTCTCGAAGCTGGCCTTCTGGAAGAGCGACGCATCCAAGGTGACCGCCGAGCAGTATCGCGTGGTGGTTAGCCAAGGAGGCGAGCGCAGCCAGGTCCAGGTCCTGGGCAAGGACGGCGGCGTGGAGCGCTCGCCGACCGCGCGCAGGATCCTCTCGCTGCTGCACGAGCAGCTCAAGTAGGGAGCGGCCCGGCCCTAGCATCACCGCATGATCGGCTTCGACGAATGATCCGCTTTGCGTCGCTGGCAAGCGGCAGCAAGGGCAATTGCCTGCTCGTCGAAGTAGGCGCCTCGCGCCTGCTGCTCGACTGCGGCCTTACACCGCGTGACACGGCCCGGCGCCTCGCGCGGCTGGGTCACGAGCCCGGCGACATCACCGGCATCATCGTCACTCACGAGCATGACGACCACGTCGGCGGCGTGTTTGCGTTTGCGTTGAAACACCGCATCCCGGTCTGGATCACGCACGGCACTCTCCGGGCGAGCATCGAAGCGGGAAAGGCTGACGAAGCCGCGACCGTGTCCGTCAATATCGTCGATGCGCGGACCCCCTTTGCGGTGGGGGACATCCAGGTGCTGCCCTACACGGTGCCGCACGATGCCCGCGAGCCGGTGCAGTTCGTCCTTTCGGATGGCGCGTTCAGGCTCGGCGTACTCACCGATATCGGCGCGCCGACTCGCCATGTCGAAGAGGCCCTGACGGGCTGCGATGGCCTTGTGCTCGAGTGCAACCATGATCTCGACCTGCTCTTGGCCAGCGGCTACCCGAAATGGCTCAAGCAGCGCATCTCCGGGCCTTTCGGCCACCTCGACAACGGCCAGGCGAGCGCATTGCTTGCCAGCCTCGACCGGTCGCGGTTGCAGCACGTGATCGGCGCGCATCTTTCGCAGCAGAACAACCGGCCGGACCTGGCGCGCCGTGCGCTTGCGCAGGCGCTCGGGTGCGCAGAAGAGTGGGTGGGGCTTGCGGACCAGGAGCAGGGTTTCACCTGGCGCGAGCTGAGGTAGGCGAAAAAACGGCGGCCCCGCAGGGCCGCCGTTTCCTTGAACGCCAGGAAGGTTACTTCTTGGCCGCTTCTGCCGCGCCCTTGGCGGCTTCGGCTGCGCCTTTGGCTGCATCGGCCGCGCCCTTGGCGGCTTCGGCTGCACCCTTGGCTGCATCGGCGGCGCCGGCAGCTGCATCCTTCGCTGCGTCGGCGGCGGGCGCCGGCGCGGGGGCCGGTGCGGGCGTGACGACGACGGGCGGCGGGGCCGGCGGCGCAGGCGGCGGTTTCGGGGCTTCGGTCTTGCTGCAGGCAGCAAGCGCGACCGCCATCATGGCGGCGAGCAGTAGTGACTTGTTCATTTGGTTTCTCTCCCAGAGAAAATTGACGAAAGACGAAGATGGCATGAGGTCTCGTGCCAGCCCGAAATTATATCACCGCCGATTTTTGCCCCTGACTGCGGGCGGCGTCAGAGCCCCGGCGTGGTGCTCGAGACCGCGGGGTAGGAAGCATTCCAGATCTCCTGGAATCGCGATCGCATCACCAGTGCTTCGCCTTCGTCGTTGATGCCGGCGGCCCCGCGGAAGAAGCGGGCGACCGGCCGCCTGACGTAGTGGTTCCTGTCGAGCACCATGAAGCTGTCCTGCAGCTCGCGGATCTCATCCGATGTGCGATTGATCTGCAACGCGTGGTTGTATCTCGAAAGCAGGTTCATCAGGCGGGGGCAGTGGCGGGTCACATGGTCGGTGTCGTGCACGACCATGTAGGCGCGGTTTGCACGGTTCGCGGCAAGGAATTCGCGGAGCTGGTCGATGCGCGCAGGCGAATTGAGCTTGAGCACCGAGAGGTTCGAATCGAACACGCGCAACTCGCGCCCGGGCTGCTGGAAAAGCTTGTCGACCGCCATCTGGAAATCGGCCTCGGTATCGAACCGGAAATACTCCTGGGGCGAGTCCGTTTGGGCGTTGCCGGCATCCGTCATGGTGGGTCCCCGAGCTCGAGATATCCGTGCCTGTACCAGTCGTAGATTAATTCCATGGCTCCGGTGCGCGCAAGCCGGGCGCCTTCGATCTCCCTCCGGTCGGCGAGCTCTTGCAGCGCTTTGCGGGTCCGGGCAGGGACGGCCAACTCCGCGCCATTCACGTAGAGGCGGCTGGCCTGCGTGAGCATGCGGGTACGCGGATCGAGCCTCACGCGCGCGGTCCCGAGCTTGCGCGCAAATGCGGCTGGGCCCAGGGGACGGGCGGGCGGATCGAAAACCACGTGCTGCTTGGGTTCCGAAAGGTAGCGCCCGAGAAAGCGAGCGACGTCCGCGCGATTCCAGCGGATGCGCCCGATGGCCTTGGCGGCATGGTCGATCATGTGAGCGTCGATGAGCGCGGGATGTGTCGCTGGTTTTCGGCCGGGATCCCGGTAGGGCACGTCCCCGAATCCGCGCTCGTGCAGGAAGTCCAGGAACGCCGCGGAGATTTCCGCGCCTCCCGGAGCGCGAAAGCCGACCGAGTAAGTTTGGCAGGGTCCGAGCGCGGTGCCTTCGTGTCCCCAGCCGGGCGGCAGGTAGAGCATGTCTCCCGGTTCGAGAATCATCTCCTCGGTGGGCCGGAATCCGTCGATCAGCCTGAGCGGAGCGCCCGCGACCAGCTTGAACGGGCGCGCGCCCGGCGCCATGAGCCGCCAGCGGCGCCGGCCCGGTCCCTGCAGGAGGAACACGTCGTACGAATCGACATGCGGACCGACGCCTCCGCCGTCGGAAGCATCGCTCACCATCACATCGTCCAGCCGCGCCCAGGACACGAATGCGAAACGCTGCAGCAGTTCGTCGGCGCGCGCCGAGTGGAGGTTCACGCCGTTGACCAGCAGCGTCCAGTCGCGCGCCGGAAGCCGCGACAAGGCACGCGGATCGATCGGTCCCTGCGTGACGCGCCAGCGCGGCTTGCGCTCGATGAGGCGCGCTTCGGTTTCGTCGCTTGCGGCCAGCGCAAACAGCGCAAGCCTGTCGAAGACGCCCGAGAACCCGGGAATGGCCTGCCGGACCAGCAGCGGGCGCTTCTGCCAGTGGTTTCGCAGGAACGCTTGCGGGCTGAGGCCTCCGAGCGGAGGACGTGGAGCGGCCATGCGCCGATTATAAGGCGCGCATACTGCGTCATCGAGGGATTCCACCGCGTGATTCAAACTCGCGGGGATTGCATTAGAATCCGCCGCAAACGATACCGACATGCTGCAGACAGGACAAACCGCTCCGACCTTCTCGCTGCCGGATGCCGACATGCAGACCGTGAGCCTGTCGTCGTACAAGGGGCGCAAGAATGTCGTGCTCTATTTCTATCCGCGTGACGGCACGCCGGGCTGCACGATGGAGGCGATCGATTTTTCCGACCACGAAGACCAGTTCGGCAGGTACGACTGCATCATCCTCGGCGTTTCGCGCGACGACTGCATGGTGCATGCCGAGTTCCGCGACAAGCACGGCCTGTCGGTCAACCTGCTCTCGGATTTCGAGGGCGAGGTCTGCCGCAAGTACGGCGTGCTCCAGGAGAAGGAGGCCGACGGCGTGAAGCGCCTCTTCCTCGTGCGCTCCACGTTCGTGATCGACAGGAAAGGCGTGATCCGCCATGTGCGGTACGGCGTCAATCCGCGCGGCCATGCGGCCGAGGTGTTCGAGGCCGTGCGCAGGCTCGAATCTTGAGCGCCCCGAAGACCGTCGCGCCGGACACCGTCGTCTCCCTCGAGATCGTGATGCATGACGCGCAGGGCAGACTCATCCACTCTTCCGAAGACCCGATGTCCTACCTGCACGGCGGGTACGGCGGCGTGTTCGAGGGCATCGAACGAGCGATCGAGGGCAAGCCGGTCGGGGAGACCGTGCGACTGCAGCTCGAGCCGGATGAAGCGTTCGGCGACTATGACGCCGATCTCGTTCGCGTGGAGCCACGCAACCGCTATGGCGAAGGACTCGAGGTCGGCATGGAGATCGAGGACACGTTCGATGACGAGGAAGAGCCCCGCATCTACGTGGTGACCGATCTCGCCGAGGACAAGGTCGTGCTGGACGGCAACCATCCGCTTGCCGGCATCGCCCTGCGTTTCACATGCAAGGTGCTTGCATTGCGCAAGGCAACCGACGAAGAGCTCGAGCGCGGTTGCGTCGAGGCGGAAGAGGCGGACTAGCCCTTGGGGTCGTTTGCCCGGGTCAGTGCGAAAGCCTATGATGGGCGCAGGCCGGATCGCGACGGATAGCAAGACCTGAGGAGGTTTTCCGCATGATGGATGTTCTCTCATACGGCATCGGCACGCTGTTTGCGTTTGCTGTAATTCTCTTCATCCTCTACGTCTTCATTCAGGACGTAACGCAGAAAAAGCACGGGGTCCTGCGCAACTACCCCGTCATCGGCCACCTGCGGTATTTCTTCGAGGAGCTCGGCGAATACTTCCGCCAGTACTTCTTCGCCGGCGACCGCGACGAGATGCCGTTCAACCGCTCGACACGCGGCTGGGTCTACCGCCTGGCGAAAAACGAAGGTGGCACGATCGGGTTCGGCTCGACCTACGACCTGCACCTGCCGGGCGCGCTGATCTTCGTCAACCACCCGTTCCCCGTCCTCGAGGAAGAGCGCCTGCCCACGCCCTCGCTGATCCTCGGCGAGAACCACTGCAAGCTGCCTTTCGAAGCCAAATCGATCGTCAACATCAGCGGCATGAGCTATGGCGCGATCTCGGCGCCCGCGGTCCGCTCGCTCTCGCGGGGTGCGGCGGTGGCGGGGTGCTGGATGGACACGGGCGAGGGCGGGCTCTCGCCCTACCACCTCGAAGGCGGCTGCGACATCATCATGCAGATCGGCACCGCCAAGTACGGCGTGCGCGACGCTCACGGGGACCTGTCGCCCGAAAGGCTGGTCGAGCTGTCCAAGGTAGTGAAGGCTTTCGAGATCAAGCTCTCGCAGGGCGCCAAGCCCGGGAAGGGCGGCGTGCTGCCGGGCAAGAAAGTCACCGCGGAGATCGCGCAGATCCGCGGCATCCCGGAGGGACGCGATTCGATCAGCCCGAATCGCCACCGCGACATCTCGAACATGAACGAGCTGCTCGACCGGGTCGCGTACATCCGCGACCTCACCGGCCGGCCGGTCGGCGTCAAGACTGCGGTGGGCGGCTGGCTCTTCCTGAACGAGCTTGCGGACGCGGTGCACCGCAGGGGCCTGGAGTACGCGCCGGATTTCATCGCCGTCGACGGGGGCGAAGGCGGCTCGGGCGCCGCGCCGCAGGCGCTTGCAGACCACATGAGCCTGTCCATCGAGGAGGCGCTCCCGCGGGTGGTGGATGCGCTGGTCGAGTCCGGTCTCAAGCAGCGTATCCGCGTCGTTGCGTCGGGCAAGCTGGTGACTTCCGCCCGCGCGGCCTGGGCGCTGTGCGTCGGCGCCGATTTCATCAACACGGCTCGCGGTTTCATGTTCTCCCTGGGATGCATCCAGGCGCTGCGCTGCCAGGCCAATACCTGCCCGACCGGGATCACCACCCACAGCACCCGCCTGCAGCGCGCGCTGGTGGTCGAGGAGAAATACCTGCGCGTGGCGAATTACGCCAACAACATGAACCGCGAGATCGACATGATTGCGCACTCGTGCGGCGTGCGGCATGCGCGGGAACTGCGCCGCGAGCATGTGCGGATCGTGCAGGCCAACTGCCAGTCGATCGCGCTGAACATGATCTATCCCTACCCGGAGCCCAAGGCGCGCGTAAGGGTGGCTTGAAACCCCGCCGCCTGATCTCTCAGCCAGGCGTTCCACACCCGCCGGGCGCGGTGCGCGACCTCGCTCGCCGTCAATCCCACCGGCCCCAGCGATTCGGCGACGCATTCGTCCGCGGCTATGCCATGCAAGTGCGTGCCGAGCACGAGGGCCGCGTCGCCGCCCAGGCCCTGACCCAGCATCGCGCCTAGCAGGCCGGCGAGCACATCGCCCATGCCGGCCGATGCCATGCCCGGATTTCCCGAAGTGTTGATGAACCAGCGGCCATCCGTGGCCACCAGCACGCTCCCGTTGCCCTTCAGGACGACATGAGCTTTGAAGCGCTCATGGAGCAATTGCGCGGCGGCGAGGCGGTCGCCCTGGACTTCGCGCGTGTTCGTGCCGAGCAGGCGCGCGGCTTCGGCCGGATGCGGGGTGATCAGCGTGGCGGTGCGGCGGCGCATGCAGGCTTCCCGCAGGTCGCTGTTTGCGGCAAGCAGGTTGAGCGCATCCGCGTCGAGCACGCAGGCAATCTCGCTTGAAAGCACCGCGCCGAGAAGGGTTTCCGCATGTTCGCCCTCGCCGAGGCCCGGCCCGATGACCAGCGCGTCCAGGTCGAATCCGAGAACGTCGTCAGGATGGCGGAGCATCAGTTCGAGGGCGACCGGATCGAATGCCGGGGCGTGATGGTCGAGCAACCCGACAAACACCTTGCCCGCGCCGAGTCGAAGGGCCGCTCGCGCGGCAAGCAGCGCCGCGCCCACCATGCCGGTCGAGCCGCCGATGACGCCCACGCTGCCAGCATTGCCCTTGTGGAAATTGCGGGGCCTGGATCTCAGCGCGTCCACGAAATGGCCGGGGTCCGCGATCCAGCCCGAGGCAGGAAGGTGCGCGGCCGCATCGAGCCCGAGGTCGGCCACGGTGACTTCACCGCACAGGTCCGGTCCGTCGAGCGTCAGCAGGCCGGGCTTATGGGCAATGAAAGTGATCGTATGCGTGGCACGCACCGCGGTGCCCATGACTTGTCCCGTGTCGGAAGCAAGGCCGCTGGGAAGATCCAGCGCCAGCACGGGGCACGATTGGCTGTTGGCGTAGGCCGCCAGCGTTGCGTAGTCGCCCGCGATGTCGCGCGTAAGACCGATGCCAAACAGCCCATCAACAACGAGCGCCCATCGCTTGCCATCCGGCAGGCTCGACGCTTCCGAAGCGCCTGCGATGGTTACGCGGAAAAACCGCTCTTCGAGAATCCGCGCGGCAATCCGCGCATCGCCGCCGTTGTTGCCTGGCCCCGCAAGCACGAGGATGTCCTTGCCGCGGTCGGATGCGAGTTTCGCTGCGAGATCCGCGGCCGCGAGCCCGGCGCGCTCCATGAGTGGCGGGGTTTCGTTGGCCGCACCCGATTCGATGCGGCGAATATCGGCGGTGCTGTAAATCGGGATGGCCATGCTGGTTCCATCGGATACGGTGGGCTGGCGGCGGGATTCCGTCTCAGCGAATCTTGAACATCTTACCCGGCAAGTACGTCACGATCTCGGGGAAGATCCAGATGAGCGCGACCGCAACGGCCATGATCACGAAGGTTGAAGCCGACCGGAGGCGTAATCTGGGCCATTTCGACCACCCGCACGATGAATATCCCGAACCACATCAGGTCGAGCCGCTGACAAGGAAAACGGAAAGGGACCCGACTACGCCAGCACGGCGGCCTCGGTTGGGGTGGCGACGCCCGAATAGATCGAGCCGATGACCGCCCCGATCAGCAGCGTTGTCGGGATCAGCAGGCGCGCAGCGAAAATTTTCTCGGCAAATGTGGTGATTTTTTCGCGAGCGGGTGTGAGACCCGGGTTGCGCAGGGCCCAAATCGCGATGTAGCCGGAAAAGAGCAAGATGAGCAACATGCCTGGCAGGACCCCGGCGACGAAAAGGCGCGCGATCGAGACGTCGGCGGCCACGCCATAGACGATCATGATGATCGAGGGCGGAATCAGCAGCCCAAGCGTCCCCGCGCCGGCGAGCGAGCCGATGGCCATTCTCTCGTCGTATCCCCGGGCCTTCAGTTCGGGAATCGAAATGCGCCCGATGGTCGCCGCGGTGGCGGCCGAGGACCCCGAAATGGCGGCGAAAATGCCGCACCCGACCACGTTCGTGTGCATCAGCCTGTCCGGCAGCGGCTCGACCCATGGCGCAAGGCCCCGGAACATGTCTTCCGACACCCGCGTCCGGAACAGGATCTCGCCCATCCAGATGAATAGCGGCAGCGCCGTGAGCGCCCAGCTCGCGCTGGAGCCCCAGACGGTCGTGGCCATCAGCGGACCGGCGGGCGAGCCAGTGAAGAAGTGCATGGCGATGAAGCCCACGCACAGCAGCGTCACGGCGATCCATACGCCGCATACCAGGAAGAATGCGAGCGGCCCCCGAGCAGGACCGACGATACGATCCACAGGTCCATGCTAACGCTCGAACGCGGGCAGGTTCGAGGTTGCCGCGGCGTCGGCGGCGGACTGCTCGTAGGAGGGGGCGCCCCCGGCAACGCAGACCAGCAGGTCATCGGCAGCAGTAGCCGGCAAACTCGTCGTATGAGTACGCGGCGAAATTCAGCAGCCGCCCGCAGATCTGGATCAGCGACATGACGGCGATTGCGACCAAAAAAATCCGGCCAAAAGGCCGGATCCCTTGTAGATCGCGTTCAGCGCGGCGCGCATCCGCAAGACTTACTTGCGGTACCCGGCGAGGATTGCCTCGCCCTCCGGACCGGCTTTCTTCGTCCACTCCTCGGTCATCTGCTTGCCGATCGCCTCGAATTCCGCGGCGATCTTGGCAGGGGGCTGGAGGATCTTGATGCCTTTCGAGGCCATCGTCTTCTTGTAGCCCTCATTCTCGGATTCGCTGGTCTTCCAGCCGCGCGATTCGGCGGCCGCCGAAGCGGCGAGAACCGCTTTCTGGGTCGCGGCGTCAAGCTTCGCAAAGGCAGCCTTGCTGACGAATACGACGTTTTGCGGCAGCATCGCCTGCGTATCGTAATAATGGCTGAGGTAGTCCCACGCTTGTGTGTCGACGCCGGTGGCGCCCGAGGTGATCATCGCGTCGACGAGCCCGGTCTTGAAAGCCTGCGGGACTTCAGGGACCTGCACCGTCGTCGGGATGGCGCCGACCAGTTCGGCAAATCGCGACGTGGTGGGGTTATAGGTGCGGAACTTGATGCCCTTGAGGTCGGCGAGCGAATTGAGGTCTTTTTTCGAATAGATGCCCTGCGGGGGCCACGGCACCGAATAGAGCAGCTGGATGCCCTGCGAATCCAGCCGCTTCTCGATCACGGGCCTGGCGGCTTTCCACATCTTGTCGGCTTTGGCGTAGCTGTTGGCGAGGAACGGGTTGGAGTCGAACGCAAATACCGCGGCTTCGTTCGCAAGGACCGAAACCAGGATTTCGCCGACCGAAACCTGGCCGGTCTGTACTGCGCGCTTGATCTCCGGCATCTTGATAAGCGCGCCGTTCGAGTGCACCGTGATCTGCAGCTTTCCGTCCGAGGTTTTCGCAACCTCCTCGGCGAACTGCCTGACGTTCTTGGTGTGGAAGTTGCCATCGGGATACGGCGTGGGCATGTCCCACTTGGTCTGCGCCATCGTGGTGCCTGCGGCGAACGCCATCGCCACGGCGGACGCGGCGAGAAAGTGCCTGCGGGTTGAAATGCGAGTGGTCATTCTTGCCTCCTGAGGGGGTTTCGGTGTTCGGCCGGGTTCTAGGATCCGGCGCGACCGGCGTGCGCAGTTTCAGCCATGAGCCTTGTCAATGCAAGCACCGCGCCACTTCGCGGGCCAGCGCAAGGCTGGCGGTCAGCCCGGGCGACTCGATGCCAAAGAGGTTGACCAGACCGGCAACGCCGTGATGGGCCGGACCCTGCACCACGAAGTCCGGCGCGGGATCCTTCGGCCCGGCGATTTTCGGGCGGATGCCCGAGTAGCCCGGCGCCAGAGCGCCATCGGGAAGCCCTGGCCAGTAGCGCCGGATCGCGGCATAGAAACGGTCGGCGCGCCGCGGGTCGACGTCATAGCCGATGTGGTCGATCCACTCCACGTCCGGGCCGAAGCGCGCCTGCCCGCCAAGATCGATCGTCACGTGCACTCCCAGCCCTCCGGGCTCGGGCACCGGATAGACCAGGCGGGAAAACGGCGACTTGCCGATCAGCGAGTAATAGTTGCCTTTCGCATAGAACTCCGGCGGCGCTTTGTCGGCCGGGTATCCCTCGATGCGCCGCGCGAGCGATGGTGCGGTCAGTCCGGCCGCGTTCACCACCGTCCTAGCAGCAAGGCGCATCGGCTCGTCGCCGCCGACTTCGAGCTCGATCGTCGCGTCTCCGGCAACGCGTGCGCGCTCGAGGGGCGAGACGAAGGCGAGCATCGCGCCATGCGCTTCGGCGTCGCCCAAAAGTGCGAGCATCAGCGCATGGCTGTCGATCACGCCGGTCGATGGCGAATGCAATGCGCCGACGCACGAGACGGCCGGCTCCATTGCGTGCGCCTGGTCCAAGGTCAGCCAGGCGACGTCGGCGACCCCGTTGGCTTGGGCTTTCTCGCGGATCGCCTCCAGTTCGCCGAGCTGCGCGCTGTCGGTGGCGACGATGAGCTTGCCGCAGCGCTTGTAGGGGATCCCGTGCTCGTCGCAGTACTGGTAGAGCAGCTTGCGGCCTTCGACGCAGGTGCGCGCCTTGAGCGAGCCATGGGGGTAGTAGATCCCGGCATGGATCACCTCGGAATTGCGCGAGCTGGTGGCCGTGCCGATCGCGTTTTCGGATTCGAGGATGATCACTTCGCGGCCTGCAAGCGCGAGCTCTCTGGCGACCGCGAGGCCGATCACGCCCGCACCGATGACGACGGCGTCTGCGCTTTCCATCCTGGCGTTCGCTAGAAAACGGCGAGCTGCGAGTTGCGCAGGTCCGTGACGAGCATGCAGCCCGGCTTGTGGGTAAACGAAAGAAGCGGCTTCGCGGCGCGGATCGCCGATTGCGGCGTCACGCCGCAGGCCCAGAACACAGGCACCTCGCCCTTGCGGATCTCGACCGCGTCGCCGAAGTCCGGCTTTGCGATGTCCTTGATCCCGATCGCGGCCGGGTCGCCGAAATGGATCGGGGCCCCGTGCACGTTCGGGAAGCGCGAAGTGATCTGGATCGCGCGGATTGCATGCGCGGGCGTCATCGGGCGCATCGACACGACCGTCGGTCCGCCGAATCGCCCGGCGCCTTGCGTCGCGATATTGGTTCGATACATGGCCACGTTGCACCCCTGCTCGAAATGGCGCAGCGGAATGCCGCCTTCGACGAGCGCTTCCTCGAACGAGAAGGAGCAGCCAATCGCGAAAGCCACCATGTCGTCGCGCCAGACGGCCTTGAGGTTGCGCACCTCCTCGGTCATCTCGCCGTTCCTGAACACGTAGTAGCCGCAGAGATCGGTGCTCACGTCCACGTCTGCGCCGAGTGCGGGAATGCGCGGGTCGCCTGGGTTCGACATGCCGAGGATCGGGCAGGGCTTGGGGTTGAGCTGGCAGAAGCGCAGGAAATCCGCGGCGTAGTCCTTCGGCAGCACCGCGAGGTTCGCCTGCGCGTAGCCGGGGCATTGGCCGGAGGTGTGGGCGTCGAACTTGCCGGCGCGGATGGCGGCGCGCAGCGCTGCGGGTTCGGAATAGACGAGGGACTTTGGCGATTCGGCATTCATGGTTTCGCGAGACCTGCGATTGGGGGCGAACCGTGATTTTAGGTCACTCCGGCCCGGCGCACGAGATCCCTTCCGGGGTTGCGCTGGAGCGATCGAGATTACTGTCGGTCCGGTTGCCATCTGTTCAAGGAACGTGCAGAATCTTGCATCATTATCCTGTACAGGAGCCGCCATGGCCGTGATCGCCACCAAGGACATCGTTCCCATCTCGCGTGCACGCGCGCGGCTGACCGAGCTTGCCGACGACGTGTCCAGGACCGGACACGAAAAAATCCTCACCAAGAACGGCGAGAGCTACGTGGCGTTGATCACGGCAGGCCAGCTCGACGACTACCGCCGGTTCAGGGAGGCCGAGCACCTGTCCATGCTCAAGGCCCTGGTCGAGGCGGCCGAGGACATCGACACGGGGCGAGTGTACGCGTGGGAAGACTTCAAACCGCGGCTCGCCCGGCTGCTAGCAAAGGCGAAGCGTATCGCCGGGCCATGAACGCGCAGCGTGCGTTGCCCGTCGTGGCGACGCGGCGCTTCGAACGCTCACTCGACGCGACGCTCGACCACTATGACAGCCTTCGCCATCTGCATCCGGATGCAGGCGCACGCGCCCTGCGGCTGATCGACCTTGTCGAGCACGAGTTGCCCGGGATCCTGGCCGCGCAACCCGACATCGGCAGGCCGGCGCAACTGACCCTGAGCATGAGCGAATCCGAGAAGATCTGGCTCAACCGGCTTGCCCCGCTGACGGCACGCCGCCGCCTGCGGGCGCGGGAGTGGCTGCTCGGCGATTTCTGGATTCTGTACTACCGGAGTTCCACCGCGGTGTACCTCGCATCGGCCCGGCACGAGCGCGAGTCGGAGTACCGGTAGATGTCCCATGACGAGTAGACGCCCCGACGGGGACGCCAAGGGGGAGGGCGAGTTGGGGCCGACGATCGGGACGCTTCGCGTGGCCAGGATCTGCCGAAATCCCTCGACGAGCAGCCCTTCGGGCACCGGCGGCAGGGGCACAAACGCTCCGTCCGGACAGAACGCCCCGTCGGCGGCAAGCGCATGCACGTGCGGGTTGAGGTTGGTCGGATTCCCGAAGGAGTGCACGAACAAATCAAGCGGCGATGCGTCTGCCTTTGTTGCGGGACGCACGCGCGGCACTTACGCGCCGCGCTCCGGCGGGCGCCTTTGCTCGGGCACCAACCTCACCCAGACCCTGCAGCACAATCTCCGCTCCCTCCTTGGTACGCACCACCAGCGAAAGGCTCGCACCGGCTGCCCGCACATAGCGTTGCAATGTAGAGAGCAATAGATCCGAACGCCTTTCAAGCTGCGCCACCGCCACTTGACCCACGCCCAACTCACGCGCCATTTCGACCTGCGTCTTGAACAGCGCCTTGCGAATCTCTCCCAGAGAATCCGCACGCTCGATCATCTCGCGCGCCATTTTCCGCGCCTTGGCGGCAATCTTCCGCTGCCGCGCCTTGGGCAGGGTTGCGATAATTTGGTCAATCGTACGGCCCATACTTCACCCCTTGGGAAATTGCCCTATTTGATGCGCGCCAGATGCCTGTCGAATCGCGCGTCCGCCACCCTCCGTGTTGGGCAAAGCACGTGCGGGCCGAAGTTGCCCAGGTCGCCGAAGGTCTGCACGAACAGGATCGGCCCCGTGGCAGCGCACAACAGAAGATCGCGTAAAAGCCTTGGCGACG